>PDWI01001990.1_pt1 | contig 31551 bp, 18 predicted proteins | sample 1430891 | NCBI WGS metagenome assembly PDWI01 (sample SAMN01162508, study PRJNA174530) | Oral metagenome, whole genome shotgun sequencing project. | biome: Marine environment; feature: Marine mammal; material: Swab sample of the gingival sulcus; isolation source: swab sample of gingival sulcus... | reverse complement strand
CTGCGTTCGCGCCTACTGCAACTAAAGATTGACGAAGAAACAAAAGAACTCAGCGAAGCTCGCAGAAAACTCATCGGCACCGGCGACCGCAGCGAAAAAATTCGTACCTATAACTTCCCGCAAGACCGCATAACCGATCACCGCATAGGCTACAGCCGCAGCAACATCCCAGCCGCTATGAACGGCGACATCGACGACCTGATAGAAAAACTATCCGCCTACGAACAAAATCTCCTGAGTAGCAATCAGTAGGCTAGGACTCATGGAAAACTTTTGTGCAGGCAGTAAGCCTACTGTATTTCTGAATACTAATACTCTCGTTTCTTTGCAGTTGCAAAAAAATGCAAGCAAACATCATTGAGTATCACCGCGCGCGGTAGCTTCGAGCGGCAGCTGCGCTGCTGCCCACTCGACAATAAGCTGCGACGCTAAAAGCGCATCCCCGCCTCCAACTACAGCCATTGCCACAACACCTAATTGCTCGTGAGGGCGAAGCTTCGCCTTTTCATCATCGTTCAGCAATCCACGATCATACAAAAACGCCGCCCAAGCCACAGGAGCGTCCTCAAGCGTCCTGCACTCAGGTTTATACCTATCTAGAGTAAGTCCCTTGACAGCCGCTTCTGCTATTCGAAATACTTCTGCTGTTTCTTGTGCCGTATCGGCGCTGCGCGCCCCTACTTGCGCCCGAAGTTCGATAAGGTCGTAGAGCGCATCTGTTCCGGCATAAAACAGAGCAGAAGCTCCACCATCCAATTCGGCTTCGCTAGACGGCTGGATACGACCATCTTCTACGGCCTGATCGTAAACCTTACCGATCGTCGGTTCCTCCAGTAAAAAGACTGGCAGCCACGTCAACTGGACTGTTTCACCCGTTTCACTGCCCCGAACATTCCCTTCCACGCCTGTCATACCTGTTATACATAACTCATTATCTTTTAACACTACCCTTCGTCCGAACTACGACATCAAACCCGCCCAGACACTGGTAACCCACCAAGGCAACTATCGCCATAAACAGACCATCAACGCGGTGGGCTCGCAGTCGGAACAACTACCTCTCCTGAGCCATGGTTTTTATTTATGGCGTCCTTGATTGCAAACGCGCAAAACTGCGCGATGCGTACTCCCTGAGGGTAGCTCGATTGGTTATGACGACGTACATTATCTGGATCTGCTCGCATGCTAGCGAAAGTTTTTTCAGCAACAACCCAATCCTCGAGCTGTTTTTCCGTAAAAACACCTGGTGTGGATACTGCAGCAGCACATAACGCCGTTCGCCCATGCGTGGCAGGGTCATACACAAGTCCCTGAGGATATTGTTCACGCATATCTTTCTGTATTATCGACACCACAACGTCACCAGGCGTGCTATCATCACCCTGCGCCCGATAGGCCTTCAAAGTCTCTAGCACTCCAGGCGATTTTCCGCTCAGCATACCCGCCGGTGCCCCTTGCACCTTTGCTATAGCAGCCTCCATCTGCTCTGCTACCCTGATTTTATTTAACGAACCGGCATCAAGCGCCGCAATAGCCTCATCAGCCACGCCATCGTATGCTTCCACCATATCATTAGGCCTGTTCGTGCAACCGCCGAGTATTAAGCCGGTAAGAGCCACGGGCACAATCGCGCCACTCCCGAATCTACATATTTCCGCCACTCCCATGTGCATACACTCCTTATGTATAGCAAGAGAACACAGCTTAAGCGCAATGTGTTAGCGCCGTTCCTCCGTCTCAGCTATTTTATTTGCCGTAAATACCCCGTGAAGGGTCGTTACTATAATAAGACTTTTTTCATTTTATGTCAACTATATCGTCAATCACGCCCCTCATAAAACCGCACGAGAAACACCGAGTATACATTCTGGCCAACTAGACCTGCGCCAAACCATGGTTGAAAAAATAACTGTATTGGCTAGAATAACCACATGATCGCCGCAAACCCGCTTCAAGCAAAAACGAATCACAGCAAATTGCTTAGCACAACAACGTTCACTAGCTATCGGCAAATGGCAAAATACGATGCCTAGCCAGCCATTATCCGACTGGCTCGGCGATACTGAAAGCATGCTGCACGAAGCTGGCATTGAGACAGCTCGACTGGACGCACTCGTATTACTCAGCGACGAGTTAGGCCAGGACAAGTCGTGGATTTTGGCACATCCCGAATACGATATACAGGGGTCAGTTGTCGAAAAATTGAACAAAAAAGTTGCGCAACGAACACAACACACCCCCCTCGCATACATACGCGGCAAAGTTGAATTTTACGGCCGCGAATTCACCGTAAACGAGCACGTGCTTGTACCGCGACCAGAAAGCGAGGCGATGATTACGCTACTCAAACAGCTCCCCGCGCCTAAAAATCAATGCTTAATAATCGACGTTGGTACCGGCAGCGGATGCTTGGCTATTACCGCAAAACTAGAGCTGCCGAAAGCCGAGATCGTTGCACTAGACATAGACGTAGACTGCCTCAAGCTAGCAAAGCAAAATGCTGCCGCGTTGCAAGCAACTATCGCTTTCTTTGAAAGCAACCTCCTTTCTGCCCTACAAGCACCAAACACAAAACAGCAAACATCCGTCATACTGGCCAACCTTCCCTACGTCCCAGAAAACTACAGCATAAACGCAGCAGCCAAACACGAACCAAGACTCGCGCTCTATGGCGGTACAGACGGTCTCGATCTCTACCGCAAACTTTTTGCCCAAGTCCAAGCGCTTGCCGCGCCGCCAGCGTGGATTATCACCGAAGCTCTACGCCACCAACACAGTTCGCTTGCTGGCATCGCGGGAGAAAACGGCTACAAACTGCGCGCAAGCGACGATCTTGCACAGCTATTTCAGTTCAGCGGTTAGCTCTCTGGCACAGTGCCAAGCTTGACGCGAATTGTCTTTTTATCCGACCCACGGAGTATGGTCATTTTAACCGTATCGCCCGCTTTATGCCTACTCAAGAGCGAAACGGGACTTGATCTTTCGCCGATCTTTACCCCGTCTATTTCGAGGATGATGTCACCCTCTCGTATGCCCGCGCTATCCGCTGGACCGTCTTTTAGAATCGTCGCAGAAGAGCCCATTTCCGACGCTTTTGGAATATACGCACCCCGTGTTGCCTTAAGATCATATTCTTCTGCGATATCGTCCGTCAGTATTATATAGATGACTCCGAGAAATGGGCGTTCGATTTTTCCAGTTCGTTTCACATTGTCTATCATGCCTTTTACGTTATTGATAGGTATGGCAAAACCAACCGTTTGCGCACCGCTCGCCATTGCGGTATTTACACCGATAACCTCGCCATCCATGTTTACCAGCGGGCCGCCAGAGTTGCCTTGGTTGATTGCCGCATCGGTTTGGAACATGTCATCCAAGTTTTCGGCTGCACCCCCAGAACCGGCTCTAGCCACGAGACTTCTGCCATAGCCAGAAATGATACCGCTCGTAACTGTATTCTGGAACTGACCAAGCGTATTTCCTATAGCAACCACGCCATCGCCAACATTCATCTTGCTCGAATCACCAAGCTTGGCAGCCTGCAGCTTTTTATCTTCTTTGTCTGTGACTTTCAGAAATGCAATATCGAGACTATCGTTCTTACTGGTACGCGCAACAACCTTGACTCTTTCCAAAAGGGTTCCATCACTTAACGTCACGCTCACATCCGTCGTGCCATCAGGAACAACATGCCGATTAGTCAGAATGAGCCCGTCCGACGTCAAAATAATGCCAGTACCAGCGCTTCTCCGCTCGTATCGCCCATAGCCAAAACCAGAAAATTCGCTACCCCTGCCGCGCTCTCGCGACGTAACGGTCACAGACACAACACTGTCTTTTAGATCGTCAGCAATGGAACTCAGTAATTTTGCCGTATCGACAACCGCTGCCTTCTGAGCAACAATGCTTTGCTGATCGTCGTCCCCGCCGTAGCTCCGCGCACCAAGCCAGCCGCCGCCAAAACTGATCGCCAAAATAATGAGTCCGATGAGTACTCTTGAAAAAAATGTTGTTTTTTTATAATTTTGCTTCGATGGGCTAGGTGTTACTAGGCCGCCCGCTTGTCCTTGTTCCATATTCTTTCCTTTCACGTTCCCTTCGCTAGAACGAGAGTTACCCTACTATTATACTGTTTTATCGCCCCAATCAGAAAATACAATCACCACAAGCAAGATAGTCGCAAGTATGAAAAGAATTTCTCGGCGAACAAATCGAGATAGCTTATCGAAATGATCAAGATAATAAAGCGTGCCCATGCTAAAGGCCATTGCCGTCAAAATGAGCGTTGGTTGTGCAACCACATCGTAGTAGTACACCAGCCAATGACCGAGTATCCAGGTAAGCGCTGCGCCAAAGTACGCCCATATATACGCCAAAAGCCGAATATGCTCTTCGTCGAAACCATAGAAAAAGTGATGCGCTGCAAAAAAGCATATGAATCCAACGACCGTAACCAAACCAACAAGTGAAATATAATCCCAGGCCGAAAACACCGCCATCAGACCGACTACCTGCCCGAAGAGCGCCTGCATAGACATCCAGAATACATTATGCCTTGGCTTTATAAACATGAGCCACACGATCCACGCCGCAGCATAAGTAGCCTGTAGCCACATGGTGTCGGTGCCATCCATAAGCGCCAAAGCCGACAAACCGACAATGACATCGACCGCATTGGTACGAATGTTGGCCAACCAGAAACGTGGACGCACCGCAAACATGCGCCATTTACTGAGCAATATGACTGCCAGCGCCATCTGAACGAAACCCGCTCGCACCAGCACAAAAACGAGCATAGGCAATAAAACATTGAGTACTACATAGAGCACGTGGGCAAATCCCTTACTCGGCTTCAGTTTTGCGGCAAGCGGTCTCATATCCCTACTAGTATAACAAACTGTACGCCATCTGGAACGTCTACGCCAGACGGAAGACTTCGAGTGGCGGCGCTACCATATCTATCTTGTAGATAATGTAACGTGTACGGCTTCGCGCCGCTCGTTAGATCGACAATGTTCGTCCCAGCCGGCAACTCTTGACCAGCCACAGACCCCGACACTGCGTAACCATAACCGCTGAGCGTCTCTACAGTCGCCAAACGAGCCTGTTCGGTTGCCGCCACCACATACACATTCGCTTTTTCTTTCACGAGGTAGCCATCCTGTAGCTGCGAACGAACGTAGGCTTGAATGTCGCTATACATATCAAATCCAGCCCGCGGCCGCACGACCGATATATTACCCACTCGATCCGTCGTAACGAGACTATCTGGCGCCGTCAGGCTTAATGACGCGATATCGTCATCATCGATGCTACGCATAATGGTAGCCAGCCTGGTTGCCGCCTTTGTAGTTAGGTCGGTTCGCACGTTTTCACGAAAAGTACGCAGCAGACTGTCAATCTTTGCTGGACTACTCAACGTATCAAGCGAGATAACTTTTTGCTTGAGCGCAAAGAGTAGCTGGCGCTGGCGCTCAGAGCGGTCAAAATCGGAACTCGTTTTACGAGAACGGGCATACATAAGCGCTCGCTTCCCGTCCATCGTTTGCACGCCAACTGGAGCAAGCACGGGATTATTCGCGTTTTCCCACGCCATTGTCGGATCATAGAGCTGCTCTTTGACGTCCAAGGTAACACCGTTTACCGTATCGACCGCTTGCGAGAACGCCTGAAAATCAACAACAACGTGGTAGTTTATGCGTATACCCAAAACCATGCTCACCGCTTTACTGATAGACGCAAAACCAGCCTCTACCGCTGCTTGGTTTGTATTTGCCAAATCGCTTTTACCAAGATATTTGTATTTACCGCTGCTATACGCAGCATTGATCTTCTGGTAGGCACCGAAATAATTTACTGGCATTTTAACCCATAAATCACGGGGTATGCTGAGCATGGCCGCTTTGTTGTTGACCGGATCTACACTGAGCACCATGATAGTGTCCGTCAGGTCCCCGCCGTCGTGGTTTTGCCCTCCTACTCCAAGCAGCAGAACATTGACACGCCCATCGCCTTCGCCCTCAAGCAGCTCTGGCGGAACTTTGTCCCCGCTCAGCGCTGCAACCGTATGAGTTCCCTGAAAAACCTTCTGAATACTAATGTAGCCGCGCCAAAACAGCACGCCGCCCACAAGTAGCACACAACTCGTCGCTACCGCAGAAAAGCGCACAAAACGCTGTCGCCACAGACGTTTTTTCCGCACAACGGCACGAGGACGCTTTGGTGCAGTATATGCAGGCAGGTCAAAATGCAGCTGGCCAGAAGACCCCCTGTCAGCCGTAGGAACAGGCGGCGATGGCGGCCCGGGGACGCTAGTGCGGCCAATAGCCTCTGGCTGAGATTGCGGCAGTGACTGCTCAGACACTCCAGGGACGTCTTTGTAGTAATACTGGCATGCGTAGTCTTTCCGCGCGCCAATAAAACCATCTATGGAAACACGAGAAACACCAGCTTTTTGTCTTGTCTTTGTATTCATAGGCGTAACTAAGGCGTTATTATACTGCTTATACTAATACCCGTAAACCTTTTTTAGTTACTCATTTGAAATCTATTTTGCGGCAACTCAGCCGTGCCGTATAGTATGTACTGCATGGAAAACCAACCTTCCGAATCCTTCATCGGCGGACCGGTCGTAAACAAGAAACCGCCCGAACCTAGCCGCCTACGCACTACGCTTTCGACCGTAGGCATACTCATGCTTGCTCCAATTATCGCTATCCTGCTCACTCTGTTCGTCTTTCAGTCGTACCAAGTTGACGGTCCCAGCATGGAAACCACTCTCCATAACAACGATCGACTGATCGTCTGGAAACTTCCGCGCACATGGGCGCGCATAACCGGCCACCAGTACGTACCGAAACGAGGTGACATCGTCATATTAAACGCCTCTGGTTTCACGAACCTGAGCGGTGAAAGCGAGACAAAGCAACTAGTAAAACGTGTTGTCGCGCTCCCTGGCGAGCGTGTTGTCGTAAAAGATAACGTGCTCACCGTCTACAACAACGAACACCCGAATGGTTTCCAGCCAGACGCGACTCTTCCTTACGGCCAGGAAACAGCTATTCCACCAACGCCCGACAATCTGGATGTTACACTTTCTGACACCGAGCTGTACGTGTGTGGCGATAACCGCCCCCAGTCGCATGACTCTCGCCGTTTCGGCCCTATCCAGACAAGCCAAATCGTCGGTAAACTCGTACTCAAAATACTGCCGCTCAGCGATATAAAGAAGTTCTAGCTCACGCCTAGACTACCGTAAGCTACTAGGCGGACGACGCGCACATTTTCGTCTTACAACAGTAGTGTACGCAGCAAACGCCTTTACCGTTCAACCAGACAACTCATCAGTGAGACGCTGTAATTCTTCGTCAGAAGTAAAGTACAATTCAAGACGCCCGCCTTTTGCCGTGCGATATATTTTAACTGGCGTTTTAAACTGCTTGCTGAGCCGTTTCGTCTCTGGTGTTTCCGTAGCAACTCGGCTCTGAGCGCTTTTCTTTTCCTGCGCCCCCTGCTTGACCGAGTTAACATAGCGTTCAGCTTGGCGCACATTCCAGCGCTGACTAACAATAAGACGCAGTAGTTCTTTTTGCTGCTGCGGATCGTCTTTCAGCGCAAGTATTTGCCGTGCATGACCTTCGGTAATATCCGCCTGCTGCAACGCCTGTTTCGCCTCGGGCGGTAGCTGCAAAAGACGAACAATGTTACTGAGAGCAGACTCCGATTTACTAAGCCGGCGAGCAATATCGCTATAAGTAAGGTTAAATTGTTGATGCAAACGCTCTATAGACACGGCTTGTTCAAGCGGCCCAAGATCGACTCGCTGAACATTTTCGATAAGCGCCACCTCAAGCTGTTCTTGCTTTTTCATTGTTCGCACAATAGCTGGCACTGTCTGCAACCCCGCCATTTCAGCAGCACGCCAACGACGTTCGCCAGCAATAATGACATAGCCTTTGCCGGCTCGGGCAATAACAAGCGGCTGCACAATCCCATAGCGGCGAATACTCGCCGCCAGTTCGGCTAGCGATTCTTCCTGAAATACCGTTCTCGGCTGCTGGGGGTTTGGTTGCAACAGCGACACACTTACCTGTTCAATCCGCTCACCTTGCGCGAGCAATGCGTCTGCGTCAAAATCCTCCGGTATGAGCGCCTGAAGACCTCGGCCAAGTCCTGATTTTACCGCCATACTACCTCCATCGCGACAACAAGGTTTTGTCGCTTCCTACTCGATCGATACTTAAAATCCACCACGTGCCGCTACCTCCTGTGCCAAAGCCTTATAGGCCCGCGCACCTTTACTCCATTTATCATGCTCGAAGATCGTTTTTCCGTAACTCGGCGCTTCGGCCAAGCGAATATTGCGCGGAATAACTGTACGAAACAGCCTATCGCCAAAATATTTCGTCACCTCTTGCTTCACCTGCTCGCTCAATACAGTCCGCTTCGTATACATTGTCAGAACAACCCCGAAAATACGCAGGTCTGGGTTCAAACCCTTTCGAACAAGCTGCGTCGTCTGCATAAGCTGCGTCAGTCCTTCAAGCGCAAAGTATTCTGCCTGTACCGGTATTATCATGCCTTGCGCCGCAGTCAGCGCATTTACCGTCAGTAGACCGAGCGCCGGCGGACAATCCACGATAACAACTTCCGCATCAACGCTAGCAAGTGCTCGCTGTAAACAAAACTCACGGTTCTTACGACCGACGAGCTCCACCTCCGCCTGCGCGAGCTGTGCGTTCGCCGGCAAAACAAACAGGTGCTCTGTTTTTGTCAATTGTACAATATCGGCCGCCGTCGCTTTCCCGAGAAGCACATCGTATAGTGTCTGCTCTAGCTCGCCACCATCCAACCCAAGCGCACTTGTTGAGTTGCCCTGCGGGTCAAGATCAACAAGAAGCACTCGGCGCTTCTCATTTGCCAGTTGCGCCGCTATATTGACTGCGGTTGTTGTTTTTCCAACACCGCCCTTTTGATTCGTTACAGCCAGTACATAGGCCATAGAGCATTAACCCTCTTTCTTTTTACAGCTTAGCAGATTTTCACCTCTAGGTAAAACTTTGTTTCATCAAAAAAGAGTATCATACGGCTAGTATGAAAAAGCTTTTTCTCCCCGTTATGACGCTTCGCTCATCCCGTAAAACACAATCAACCTCGCGACTCGCAACACCAACACACACCAGAAGTGACGCATACCACTATACGGAAAAGTCTGGCTACCCGGCGCTGGCGATAAGTTTCACTTTTCAGAGACAACTCAACACCGCCTAAACTACCTATTCAAGCACTGCTGAAATCACGCGGCCACCACCACCCATCCTCAGCCGTTTTTCCATGTAGTCATAGTACAGAAAGCAACCGCTGCCGTACGAGGCTCGAGGCAGAAAACGATTTACAGCATGGCAAAAAATACACAAAAAATGCCCGACTGGTCAGCGAAACGCAGCAATAAATTCAATAGCGTTACAGCAAACGCTCACGCCCCACGCCACACAACCCAACACATAGCACTACTCCGCAAATATAAACGAAATGCAGAAAAATGAAAAAGCAGGCCTTGCGAGACTGCCTGCTTTTTCCTTCTGGATCGTTTTTGTTTTTGTTTGGTTTGAAGTTTTGTGATTTCACCGCAAAGTACACGATGAAATCCGTATACAAGTATGCGCTTATGTTCGCAAAAAAGCAAGTATTTTGTGCACATTTTTTACTCAAGTTGTGGATATTTACCCCAGTTATCCACATATATCCCAGCAGCTGACCTGAGCGCCCTGCATTCGCCCTGGAACAACCGTCATAATAAAATCAAAACCGCGTTCACATTCACCATTCAGCAACTCCAGCGTCAGCGAGATAGCATCGCCGTAAAGCTTTTGTCTGCGTCATCGCAGTAAAACCACCGATGCAACATTTCGTTACTATGATGGCTGATCGTACAGAACGCTCGAATCGCCGTCCTGGCCAAAACCGCCAGTACCATCGCCTGCTGGAGCAAGTGCCAGCTGCCACTGCGCGGCATTGCCAAAACGACGGCCCGCATCGGCCACATAATACAAGTTCGTTCCCGTGTATGGCGCCGGCAGCTGAAATACCTGGTAATCATACTGGCCATCCCAGCGAAACGGATAGTTGGCATAATTGACCGAAGCCGCCGACTGAAGCAGCGGATCACTGTTGCCAGAGGCAACGCTAGCTGGCAAGTGATAATAGTTTTGCGACCACTGCAACGTGTAGGTGTACGACCCAGGGTCGCCATAGTCAGTATCTGTGCGCAGTACCCAGCCCGCGATCTTACCAGAAGGTTGATCGTCATACGTGCCATAATCTTGCGTAACAATAGCGCGCCAGCCCGCCGCATTACCATGAGCAGGCGTCCGAATAGTAATGCTGTTATTGACCACCTGCGCACCCGAACACGTCGCACGCAAGCCAGCATAAGTACCTGATGGCGATGGATCACCCGTACCCTGAGCGTACGGGTGCACACCGCCGCGCTCTTGCTCCTGGAAGAAAATTGCACCCCAACCGTTCATTTTGGTGTCGAAATAGTTATCATGTATCGACGCATTGCGGCTATTGTAGCCAAAAAGCTGGCCAGAACAGTAATTCGCGGCATAATCGGGGTCGGTCAAGCTATCTGTATAACTAATTGTTGCATTTCCCAGAAACTGACAGTGATGCACTTCAGTACCTTCACTCATCTCGATATCAATCCCAGGACCTTCATTGTCCTCAAAATGACAGTACTCGTATAAATGACCTTCGAACACATAGTCGTTCCATGCTGCGATACCTAGGTTGTTACTAAACGAACAATCTCGCATTGTCGTATTGGCAGTGTTCCACGACTTGAAGCCGCCAGCTTCAACAAACGAGTCGTAATGGGTGTAGTTGTTGTCATCAATAGTACAACGTTCATAGACGATGTTACGGCCCGCTCCTTTGCCGCCGACCTGACCATTCAGACTGATGTCGCTATCTCGTACGATCGTCCCTGGCCCCGCAAAAACCCCCACCGAATGACACAACGTCACCTGGCAGTGATCAATTAACCAACCGCCAAGCACTGGGTCGGTATTGCCTTCTGGAACATTACCTTGATAATCGTAACCATTGGTAACAGTATTCATCGGGAAAACCGTATCTGTACCAATGCCGCCGCCTGCGTCGAGACACTTGATCGCCGCATCCTGATTGCTGGTCGCATAGTGACGAATAACGAGATTTTGCAACACCACGCGCTCAGCCTGACCACTCTGCGACCACATGAAGTAATTGAGACCAAGATCAAACGACACCTCAATACTATGTCCCGTTGGGTCTTGACCGAGATAGATCGTTTTCGTTGCCGAATCATATGACCACTGTCCTGCGCCAGGCGTCGTCGTAAACCCAGCCGCACCAGCATCGCCGCCAGACCCAAGCCGCTGGAGCGGAACCAGGTCAACCGTTAGATCTTCGCGTTGACGTCCTGCTTCCCAGCCTGGATTGAATTGACCTGGACCGACACCGCCATCGGATGTCGCCGGCCAACTAGCGTTGGTCTTGTGCCAGACTGAGCCCACCTGCGTCCAGCCAGTGTCGCCGATATCCTCAGCTCCCGAGACAATCGCGCCTGGCTCGCCGATAAACTGCATACCATCTTTGGGCGCGAGACTATGCGCTGTGCGTCGATGGACGCCAGCCTGAACGCGAAACACTGTGCCTGGAGCATTTGCCGTGATTAGAGCGTCCCAGTCATCGCCGACATTAATCATTGTTTCGCTGCCGCTAAATGTTGGCGATATTGTCGCGCCGACCGATGCCAGAGACACTCGCGGACCAGTACTAGCAAGCGTCGGTTCACCGTCCGAAGGCACCGCCACCTGCGCAACACGCTGTAATCTTCTCGCAAAACCGCTCATGCCTCTAGTGTAACACCTTACTAAACGACCCCGCAATGAACCTCATTCATGTTTTTGAGCATAGACCAATCCGTGGACCTTTTTAAGCTAGCTTATCCCTGTTATCGACAATATAACCAATATCCTTAGGCATTAGTTCGTTGTGTTTTGTATCACATCCCACCCGAAAAACGGCAAGACTAAACAAGTCGCACAAATTGTCCTCACGTTAGACGATCTTCGCTATAACGTTTGACGTTATCTACACCCTAACAGCACTACTCAAGATCCTGAATATAGGCAACCCAATCAGCGTTCGAGAAAGCTTTTGTGCTCTGTATGAACATGAGCATTTTGTTGTTGACCAACATCAAACGTTGACCAGCAGCGTCTTCTGACGATGAGAGATAAAGCGTGCCCAAGCTAGTAGCGACTTGCTCGTCTGCTCCAATATTTCGCGCCAACTCGCGTACTGCCGCTTTATTGTCTTTGAGTTTTTCTGGCACCGGCTGCTGGTCAACAGTAATGTGTGCGCCCTTGAACGTATGGTAAAACGTGTACAGTTTTCGCTCCTCATCATATGCCGGACGCTTTGCGTTTGAAGAATCATCGGACGCCCCTAGTACAGCAAGCGGACGAAAACCTAGCTCCGCCTGAACTATAGTGGGCACCTTTTCCTTAACAGGCTGTTGCTGTGTTAATGATAACAACATTTTACCGCCGATAATTCCAACTCCTAGTAAGGTTATTGCTATAACCCAAGGACGAAGCCTTCGCCACGGGATGGCAAGCTTTGGCGGACGAAATGACGGCATACTGATCTGGATCGAGACTGCAGGTGCTTCCCTTGGCTGCTCCTGAACCTTCTGAGCCCGCTCCGCCTTATTGTGCGGTACCTTCTCTGACCGAAACGAAACAAAATCTTCCGTCGGCTTTGTGCGCGTTTGTTTTTTACGAGGAGATTTTCCGTGCCTTGATGGCGCCGAATTGGTATCGCGCAGCCATTCCGGCAGACCGTTTTCGTCATCCAAATCGACATGCTTAAAGTTACGAATATCCATAGCTACACCTCATCATGGCAATGCACAGTTATAATTAGGGTCACCTGGCACTGCCGAACCTCTCCGGCACGGCGTATCAAGCGGTTGCTGTAAGCCTTGCGTAAAGGTTTTTCCGTGCAACATCCGTTTCGAAGGATCTGCTGTATAGAAAAGACTGATGTCGGCTATTGTCGGCCCCCTGTTAACATCTTCTGGATAGCCGAATGTTCGAGAAGCGTCAATCGATATATACATATAGAAAAACCGTGAGCAATGCACGTTCGCACCGCTTCCGTCGAGCGCTTCATAGACTCCAACATTACCAAGCGTTACGTCGCCAGCGTTTGTTTCCTGCCCCCACGTACTCATGCCTGTACCGCCGCACGGTGCAGCTGCGCCTGGGTTATTCATGGAACGATAGCGCATACTCCAGCGCGCCCCTATGGAGTTATCAAGCCCATTCATCAACCACCCTGTCGGGAAGACATCTGTGTCAGTGTCAATCATTCGCGAATACTGCGCGACTTGAGGCTGTGAATATAGTGTTGTTTGCAGCGTACGATTAGCGCCAGTCAGCATCATTGACGCCGAACCAACAATAATCACAACACGTCCAGGCGTCCCTGGTCCTCCATTAGCAGTAGTACTCCCCCCGGCACCGCCACCGCCAGCACCGCCGCGATCAGTATCTCCGCTATGTGCCGGGACAGAGCCAACCCCTTGACCGTTAATCTGCGATGAGCCTGTTAGATAATTTGAACCGCCGCCGCCACCGCCGCCGCCGGCATTTCCTGACTGAGAACTACTTCCGCCGCCGCCGCCATACAGTCCGCCACCACCACCGCCACCACCACCCCAACCGCTGGTATGCGCAGTGCCGCCATCACCATCATCGGCAATACCACCGTTGTTTTGACCGCCAAGACCAGACGTCCCGTTAGCACCATCGCCAGCCGACTCAAAACCACCGCCAGAACCGTTATTCTGGCCACCAGTACCGCCCGCGCCGCCGCTAACATTAGTACCAGCGCCGCCGCCGCCAGCATTACTAGAGTTACCGCCGGCTACACCGACGCTACCGCCACCAGCACCGCCAGTACCGCCTGGCGTCGAAGACGAGTTATCGCCACCACCGCCGCCACCGCCGCCAGCAGCAATGACAAGGTTTGTACCCGCCCGATTAATTTCCGAGTGACCACCGCCGCCGCCAGCACCGCCAGAAGTGGCCGGATACGTTCCTGCACCACCAGCACCGCCCACGTACACATTCAGCGTCTCCCCTGGAGTGACCGCCAAAACCGACTGCACAAAGCCAGCACCACCACCAGCACCGCCAGCACCATTGGTACCACCCGCGCCGCCACCGCCGCCGCCACCCCAGAGCTTGACAGTAAGAGAATTTACGCCCGCTGGAACGGTATATGTTGCCGCACCGGGCGAACTAAATACCGTCGAGTTGTCTGCGATACAGCCGCCGCCAAGCAAATAAAGCCGCCCCTCATTATATGCAACCGCATTCCCGAACCGCTGGCCACTATAACGCTGGTTCGTTTCATACCATTCTCCGACGCCAGTTGGATTATTGCCCGTTGCAATTGTCGTATTTGCGCTAATAGGCGCAATGTAAGTACTGTTTTGACAACGCATATCTTCCGAGCGACCACCAACGACATACATATAGCCATTAGCTGCGAAACCCTCCGCCTGCCGCGTAACATTGGGTAGAGGGGTCGTAAAGGTCCACGCGTCAAGAGAGCCATCGCTATTTATTTGAGTGAATTGAGAATCGAGCAAATAATTTGCTCCGTCATATCCGCCAAAGCTATAAAGGTTATTGGCATACGCCACTACCGTATTCCCCGAGCGGGCAACGTCAGGCACATTTGTCGATATTGTTGTCCATGCAGTTGTAATATTTCCGCCGTTTGTTAACTGGGGCGAAACGTAGACAGTATTGGTCGGGTTACCGCTATCATCATTACCTGCAACAACAAAGAGTCGGTCATTCCAACTCGCCGCCCCAAACTGGGTACGATCTGCTGGTAAACCATTTGAAGCTATCGCCCAGCTTGCAATATCTCCCGTGGAGGCGTTTGGTGTTGCATAATATACCTCACTTTTTTCATCACCTGTGTTATCCTGACCACCTATCCAGTACAATGTTCCCCCCGCTTCGCGTAGCTTACCCCACCCTCGGGCGGCGGGCAGGCCTCCCGCCGTAGACGCCCAACTTCCTATATTTCCCTCTGGTGAAAGCGTAGCAAATTGCACATCACTAAGCGCCGAACTACAATCCCCTGCGGCATCATTGCACCCCCCCGCGATATAAATGCGCCCGTTATGCACAACCGAACTGGCGGCATACCTGTCGATACCAAATTGGTTTGCAGCGGCAGTGTAACCAACTGGCGTTCCGCTATCGTTGTTGTAAACCTGAAAGGTTTGGATTGTGTCCGTTCTAGTATTGCAGTTTGAAGGAGCCTGCCCAGACACACAGCCACCAATAACATAAGCGTATGAATTTGAAACCACTGTCGATAACGCCCATCTCTTTTGAATCGTCACCGTAGAGGTATCGAAAAATTCCCAACTACCATCGCTTACATTTATTTTGGCAAATTCAATATCGGCAATCGCATCATTGCCATCATACCCACCCAGAACATACAGATAGCCATTATATCCGAAGCCCGCACCGCGCCGGCGCCCCGTATTCATCAGCTCGCCGCCCTCTACCCAATCGCTACCGCTCACAGCAACAATATTGTTGTTGTCGTCAAATCGAGCATAACGAACGTGTCGAAGATCAGTACCATTACCCGAACCGCCAGCCGACCTCGACAGCCCGCCCATGAGATAAATGTAATTAGCATAAACCGCACCAGCAAACGCACCCAAACCGCCACTCGTAGGCTGACCGTCATTGCCAGTCACAGCACCAATCTGCTGCTGATTGCTCGTACTGCAGCCTGTTACCATACCCACGGTGGTTATATTGCACTTATACACTTCCGACGAATACCCCGAACAGCCGATATTGTTTATAGAGCCACCATTGTCGGTGCTGCACCCACCGATAATGAAGAGATTGCCAGGATTTGTGCTAGCTGAAGCAGGGTTCGCCCGTGCATAGGCATAGGTGTACGACACGTGATCAGCGTCGATGTTTATGCCAGTGTTTGCGTTGTTATCTTGCCAAGAGCCGAGACTACCGTCGTTATTGACGGACACATAATAGATATTACTGACGGTCGGAAACCCGCCGACAACGTAAATACGGTTATTGAACACCGCCACACCTGGTGCGCCGAGCGACACCGGAAGAGAAGAACTACTCACGCAATACGAATCAACGAACGTACCTATGCACGTTGCTGGACGCACAAGCGCCCCACTGCTATCAATCGCCTGATATGTTACGCCATTCGAGTAACTTGTACATGCGTTATTCCGACACCCGCCCATGATATAAAGGTAGCCATTAACGATGGCTGTGGCATTAAGCATATTACCGACCGACGAGGCTGGCAGATTACAGCTCGACGGCGTCGAGTCGTTACAAGGAGCCGATGAACTATCTGTTGATGTCGCAACAGTGCTAGCATCCCCTGGCGGATTGATAACCCCATAGTCAACATCAAACACCGTGCTATTACACACCCCTGTCGTTAAATTTTGCGCTCGACAGCCGCCCAACCGGTACAGTCCTCCCTGCCAAGCAATGAGCGTATGCGCAAAACGATCTGTGGTTAAGCCGAGCATTTGATTCCAGAGGCCGATACTACCGTCGGCATTTAAGCTAGCGAGCTGGACATCCGTCGCAACACCTGTACAGTAGCCGTTCGCGTTTACCGTTTGGCAACCGCCCGAAACATATATATACCCGCCAAAGATCGCGCTAAAGCTCCCGCCGCTGTTCATACGCCCCGTATTCAGCATGCTGTTTGCTGCCACCCACGGGTTCATAGTACCGTCGGTATTAAGCTTTGCATACTGCACAGTCTGCATGGGGGCACCGCCGAGAGAAGTACTACCCCCCAGTACATACAGTGTTCCGTTGTACACTTGCGCACTCAAGCCGTGCCGAGCAGGAGAAAGTGGCTGCATACCGCTTGCGCTCCACGCCGATAAGGTGCCGTTTGGATTAAGGCTCGCCGACTGCACTGTATCGGTCGCAAGTACCGTACTGCCCGTCGTAAGACCGCCAAAAATATAGAGACGATTATTTGTCGCAACCGCGGCAAAATTACTCCGCGCCTGCGGCAATGACGCTGCACTATACCAATAAACCCAGTTGTTTTTGTTCGTATCAGTCGGATGCCAGAGCTGCGGCTCGCCATTCGCACCAAGCTTAGAAACATACACACTCGTTTGAGGCGTACCGCTCGCATCTTCTCCGCCAATTGCATAGAGGTAACCATTGTAGGTGACAAGCGAAAGACCTTTGAGCGCGACTGGCAAATCATACACAGACTCAGTGCACCAACCAACGCACACACCATCACCTGGGTTCGGGCTTTCAAGAGCATTTGTTGTCGGATTAAAATGCGCCCAAGAAACCGTCGCAACAGGGTCAGTTGAGTTGCTCGTGTTGTAAGAAATGACAACCCCACCATCCGTACCGCTATTGCCGCTTGTCGCATTGGTTTCCGCCCCACCTTCGCCAGCGCCATTCCTATCAGCATCGCCGCTGTTCCCTGGCGATGCTCCAGAACCTTGCGTGGATACTGTACTGGAGCCAGTCACTAAACCGCTACCGCCTCCGCCACCACCAGCACCACGGTTGTTGGAATTCACACTACCGCCTCCGCCTCCGCCATAGCGACCGCCGCCTCCTCCGCCGCCTCCTTCGCAGCTCGAGGAGTCATTTCCGCCGAGACCGCCTCCGCCAATACCGCCAGCACCGCCAGTACCAGTAATAGATGCGTTGCACGTGCCTGTCGAACCGCCGGCGTTACCGCCAGCATTTGCGACGCCAGCTGCACCAGCTGCACCACCCCATCCACCGCCACCGCCATTCCCGCCAGAACCAGCAGAACCGCCCTGACCAGGCCAACCAGCCCCCCATCCGCCACCTCTCAACCCCACCGCTCCCGAAGTGCCACCACCAGCACCGCCATCGCCACCATAGCCACTACTGGTTCCCTCGGCACCGCCGCCTCCACCGCCGCCGCCTGCCTGTAAGAGAAAAGTGCTGTTGCGCAATACCGCCGAATAACCGCCGCCGTCACCGCCTCGCCTATTACCACCCGCTCCAGCTCCTCCAGAGCCAATACGCACTGTCAAGTTTTCGGAAGGAGTCACCGCAAGAACCGATTTGACGTATCCACCGCCACCGCCAGCACCGCCACGTCCACTTTGATTATTTCCTGCACCAGAGCCGCCGCCAGCTCCCCACACTTTTACCGTAAGCGAAGTGACACCGGCGGGCACCGTATAGGTTGTATCGCCTGGCGAATAGTATGTTTGCGTATTCGTCGCATCGCCGCCGCTGCCGCCAACAGAGTAAATATATCCACCCGCCACCGCAGTCCCCTGTCCCCATACCGCACTCGAGAGATTGCTCGTGCTCGACCAAGCATCAATACGCGCACCAGTTGTTTGGCTCTTCTGGATTAATTCATTATCTACATCAAAATCGATGTTCGTTTCGTTATTTCCCAGCATAAGTTTTTGCGCTGTCTCAACATACACCGTTGGGTCGATGGAAAGTGGATACTGCGCTTCAAGCAAGTTTTTCGCATGTACAGTAAGCACGTCATCGGACAGGCTATACCACACCTTTACAGTGGTTGCTCCGCTGCGACCCGACTCGCGTACAACTGGCTTCGGTATACGGAATAGTAGTTCAGTTTTACTCCCCGATTCTCTCGCATCCTGAAGTAGTTTCGCGTCCGCCTCGGTTGCGGTACTTACATTACCCAGCAGTGCTGGATTCACGCCGTACACACCGACGCTGCCGTCGTGTTCCATGCGCGCTTGAATACCCTTTTCGAACTCAAGACGATACCGAAATGACATATCGTCAACCTGCGGTGTATTGAGAACAATATCTTCCTTTACTCCCGAACCGCCAAATGTATAGATCTTGACCGCATCACGACCAACAAGCGGATAGAGCAGCTGGTTTTGATTTTGCTGCGCCGCGCGAGTTGAAAACAACGGAGTAAACCGCATAGCCACTTTTGAAAACGGGTCAATGATTTGAATACCTTTTTCGCGTAAATAATAGCCTGCGGTTGCGCTTATTTTCGGCCCAGGAGACACACCACCTATGTTTCCCGCGCCCGAGTAGCCTTTGTTGTATTCATACTCTTGTTCGGCTGCGTTATATTTCAGTGATTCTGCTCGAATACTACTCGGCTTCGGCACGATGGCTTGCGCTCGAGAGCTCAGTGCATAGACGTCAACCTGTCGCTGGATATTGGTACTTTCTATAAAAATAGTACTCAACATAAGCAAGGCCAAAAATCCCCACCCCAATCGAGCAAGCCGCGGATGCGCCCGTCGCCTCGGTCGCATGCGATACAAAAGCTTTGCCATGGGCTTCGGTAACTTGAGTAAAACTATCCGCTCAAGGCGATTAAACATGCGCCAGAACTGCTTCCAGAACACTCGCACGCGCGCAGCAAAGCGACCCCACCAACGGTAGAGGACACGGAAAAAAGACAGCCGGAATTGCAGCGTTACAGTACGCGTCATCTTACCCCCAGCCTGAACCTTGTTCCGGTTTATTTGTTGTTTTCTATCTTCCACTATCTACCCGTTCACGCCCGCGGCGCTCTCTTTCCGCTACTGCTTTACAGTGTACCATTTTCTGTACATTTCTCCACCCTAAGCCAGCTTGCACGCGTCTTTTGTCCCAAAGCTTATGGTTACACCCTGTACTTTCGTCTCACATGATTTTCATCTACAATAATCATTATTCTATCAGAGGCGATAATTCCATGAGAGCAGCCAGTAAACTAATCGACAAGACGGCTTTAAGTCACAATATAAAGGCCTTATCTGCTATTGCGCCAGCATCGAAAATGATCGCCGTCATAAAAGCTAATGCGTACGGCCACGAAGCAACCGCCGTTTATGATGCGCTTGACGAAGCCGGCCTATTTGCCGTTGCCAGCGCAGAAGAAGCACTTGCGCTCAGAAGAGCCGGCTCGAAAAAACAGATCGTCTTATTGGAAGGTGCTTTTGAGCCCAGTGATGTACAGCTGGCTTTTGCAAACAATTTCGAACTAGTAATCGCAACCCCCGAGCAGCTAACTTGGTTATTGGCTTTTCCACATACCTTTTCTCGCGTTTGGTTTAAATTAGATACCGGTATGGGACGACTAGGCTTTCAAGCTCACGACGCCGATCAGGCAATGCAAAAACTATTGACAAGGTACTCGCAACACCAAACGGTGATTATGACTCACTTTGCCAGCGCCGATTCGCCCGACCGCGGGTATACCGAAAAACAGATTTCTTCCTTTGATGAATTTGCCAAAAATTACCCTGATTGCGAACAAAGTTTGTGCAACTCAGCGGGAACCTTATCGTACCCCCAAGCACATCGTAGTTATGTACGCTGCGGCATATCGTTATATGGTGTTTCGCCGCTTGAAAATCACCACGGCACCGATCATGGTTTAGCACCAGCAATGACCCTAAAAACACGTGTCATGTCGGTAAAAAAGTATCTTACAGGTGAAAAAATAGGCTACGGCTGCACCTATCAGATGCCTGCACCTGGTCACATCGCCATTTGCGAAGTTGGCTATGCCGATGGTTATTTATGTTTTATCCCAAACGGCACGCCAGTTATCATCGGCGGACGCCGCTATCAACTGGCAGGACGCGTTTCCATGGATATGATCGCCGTATCAGTCGATCAGCACGTTGCTGCAGGAGACGAAGTCATCTGCTGGGGAAAGACGCTACCGATCGAAATCATCGCGGATCGCGCAGGCACCGTCCCCCATCAACTATTAACGGCGGTAACGGAACGCCCAAAAATGGTGCTTACATAGAATGCTCGCTTAGTATCTCTGCACGCAACAAGAAAAGAAGCAGTTCCGCACCTTTGCCTATCGCTCACGAAACTCCGCACCAAACCAGCGATTGTACATTCACGAGAGGACAGGGGCAAACCAAGTAATCAGGTCGCGTGCACGCCTACGTCGCATCGCAACGAATAAACACTGGTTGGCCTTTGCGCGCTGGGTCTGTTACACCCGGTGATGTCGCCGACCAGTGGTTACCGTGTACATCGTATGTTGCACCGCTCGTCGCAAACGGACCAATGCCATTTATTGTCATTTCGTCATCGGTGCGAATTGGGTAAAAGTGCCAAGTATAACCATAATCTCGCTGATTGTCATCCATCCAAATATTGTTCACGTTTTCAACGTCGTAGCCATAGCGATGATTATGCCCAGATATCGCACAGCGCGACGCATACTTAAGACAATTCGCGCCACCCCAGATGAAATTATTACGTACATGAATATCGCCCACGTGGTAGTAGGCTGCCGTCTGCGTGAGAATGATCTGTCCAACCTGTGGGTGCCGATTATCAGCCGAACCATCTAAAGCGGGCGTACCGAGAACGTTGTATTTGTAACCATAAAACGCATTCCCTACCACTTCCAGACCTGTTCCAGAGTGCATCTGTATACAGTCGTTGTGCGTACCATCCGCATGTGCACCACGATCATCGGCATACCACGAAAGATTACCGATCCAGTTACCAAGTACTCTCACGTTAACCGCTGCTGCATGCTGGTTAACAACAGCCAGTCCATCAACCGTATGCTCGATATGACAACGTTCAATGGTGTAATCATGCCCATACACTGCGTCGCGCCGATCACTACACGTCGATGGTATAAATGTACAGCGGTAAAATCGTATATTACTGCAGTTTGCCGTCTTACAATCAACCATACCGCCATGATTTAAATCCCCTCCAGCAGAAAAATAACAGTTGCGAAACGTCACGTCTGGCGCATTGACAGTGATGTATTGAGTGATGTCTTTATCTTCAACCACAGTGCCTGGAGTAGTGATAGTGGTCGGACCAGTGTACGCGGTACGTGCTACGGTCGGATAGACCCCCACATTGACGTTTGGTTCCGGGACGGTGACACCAAGAATAAACTTGTCACCACTTGATCTGACTAATCGACGTGCTGCTATGCTCATACATAACCATTAAAGCAGGTTCGGCGGTTAACTGCCAAGCACAAAAATCTCATAATAAATGCAAAAACTAGCGATGCCTACTTTTCCGCCAAAAAAGAGCGGCACCATAACCCTGCCCTTGCGGTCATACCGAAAAAATAACCGCTCCCTCAAATTACATAAACTCAATAACAAACCTACATAAAGCAGCCCAAATAAATATTACTGGTGCACAGCTGCTTTTTGCATACCTTTCTCTCGGCGCATTTTCAATACAATAGCGACGAAACCTAGGGATGTGCCTAGGTTTCGTCACATTGTTTTTGTTTTTTTCGCACGAATCACAATCCGCATCTCGCGATTCTTGACGCTGCTTTATCTATACCAACGCGAAGAATTCGTCGTTGACAATTTGTCGACGCAGGCGCACTTGCTTTCGCCGCTCATTTTGCGGCAACCGCTTCAGTACACGATCGTCTTGCTTCTTTCTTTCCTTTTTCATATTACGTTCCCTTAATATTTTTGATTTTGGTTTTACGGTCTGGTTGTTTGATTTTTGTGTTTATTAGGTTGCTACGTGGTACTTTTTGCCGAATCATCACCAATTTCGTTGTTGGGTACCCCGCATGCAGAGCACTCGAGAAAACAAAATCGAAGAGGGCAACTCCCCACTGTTCTGCCGGTCCCGCGCGGGCAGAAACGAGCGTTGGAGCCGGTGTTGTAACGCAAATTTCATGTGCCCGCCTCGCTTTTTTGAGCTCCTCAGGCTTGTTATGTCGTTTTTTTGTCGCATTAATCATAGTCATACCCTCCGTTTTACTTATTGCTATACCTGAATGTTAAGTTTTCGACATAAGCGTTCGCATTGCTGTTAGCCGAAACCGTGATGCGAATAATCATAGTGTCGCCCGCCACAAATGGAGTCGGACCGCTCGCGCCACAGTCACTCGAAGCTATATCCGTCGTCGGAGAAATTGATGTCCACGTGTTAGCCGTACCGATGTTCGCCGTGTCAGCGCTACAGGCAGAAATGGTGCCCGCTTGCGCTTTGCGAAATACCGCGTACTGCACAGCTGCATTTGACGTGTTATCGATCAAGCCCGTAAGACTCATCGTTCCCGCAGCAAATGATTTAAACGTCGAGGGTAACCGATACGTTACATACACGTTATATGATTGTGTTGTTGCCTGAGGCGAGGTCCAGCGGTAGAAGTTCCGAGCTTCGCCGCTTGAACAAAGCGTTCCAACCGTTAACACGCTGGGTTGATTGGCGCAGAAGTCAGCAGTCATAGTACCCACCCCAGAGCCATTGAGAACCGCCCCCGTATATTCAGGCGTCATAGATATGATATCGTCTGGTGCACTACCACAAGCGCCCCAGCCCGAAGTAGCCTGATAGCATTGAATGGCGTTCTTCGTGGTGTCGTAGTACATAGAGCCGTAATACGCTGGATTATCAGTAGTCATCGGAGGTCCCGCAAATTGATCAAGCGTAAAGAGCGTCGGCTGACCGCCGGTAGCACCGCCGCCGATCTGAACATTTGCGGGCGTGGTCGTTGCCGCGTTCGAGATCACACTCAAGTTATCAATATAGAAGTTTGTGTTCGATTGATTAGCTATGAGAATCGCATTGTTAGCCGTCGCACCAGCAGGCACAGTCACGAAACACGATACTTTCGTCCAGCTCGTTGTCACACTAAAATCTTGCGAAATCGCATAGCCGCTGCCAGGAAGCGATGAATCGCACGTTGCCGTCTGAGCAGTACCGTTACTACTGAACCATGCATTAAATGTGTTCGTTCCAGAGGTTGTTTTTGCTGCAAATGAAACAACATATGTCCCAGCAGTAAGTGCCGAAGCAAGCGTGTTTTTCGCACCCTGGTTTGCGCCAGAAGTTGTCACACCAACACCAGCTACCCCCGTTGCATACGTATTTGGTGTTGTAGTTTTAGCAGCGACTCCGCCGTTGTAATTTGTCCAATTCGTAAACGAACTATCTTCAGCCCCACCATTGACAGCATATTCTGTAGTGTTGTTATTGACCGAGAATAAATTGGTTGCAATCGAACTTTGTACCTCAAACAGAGCGCCCGTGATCGGAGTCGCACCATTGTTCCGAATAGTGAGACCGTCCGTCTGTCCGCCAGATGGCCCAAGGATAATTTCCGCACCGCCAGCTGTACTCTGCGTGTTATTGTATGCGGCTTGTAGGTCGGTTGCACTCGACGCGCCCGCCGCCGTCCAGTCGACACCATTCCAGAACATGGTGGCTGTCGTATTTGGCTTCAGTGCAATAGTATTGCCCTGCCCACCGCCGTTGACCGCAAGGATCATATCCTGCGTGCCGCTGTTAGTCACATACAATATACGCCCCGCGGTAGTTATTGTCGGGTCCGCCATGCTCACCGTCGCACCAGCATAGGTGTTATTGATGAGTACGGTACTGTTTGTGTCTACGGTTGCCGCAATAATGCTGCAGTTTGCCGCTGCGCAGCTCTGCGAAGTACCTGTAAATGCTGTTGGATTTAAGGTGACAAGACCCAGCGTTCCAGTTCCGTTACTGCTTCCGCCACTCAGAATGAGATTTCCGCCGTCACCATTCGTCGCACCGCCATTACCGCCGCGAATGGTAACACTGCCACCAGCACCAGTACCGCTGCCTGTCGACCCCTGAATCGTCAACCCAGCACCAGCAGTATCCGTGCTTGTCTGAGCAGCCGCCTGGATGGTCGTGTCAGCGGCAGCTGAGCCAACGTTAATCGTATTAGAGCCAAATGTCGTTGTATTGATGGCGCTTCCGATGGTGACATTGCCGGTGCTTGTGCCAGTTCCAATGTTCACCGCAAAGTTACTGCTATCGTTGAGATTGATTTCCCCGCCAGCAGCGGTAAATGCGCCCCGAACTATCGTAGTAGCCGCAGCATTACCAAGCACAATCGTTTTTGCATTGGTTGTTCCGATATTAATTGCTGGCGCACCAAGTCCAGTCTGAACAACAATATCGTCTATGTACGTAACCGAGCTTCCGTTGCCACCACCGCCATTCTGGAAACTCACAAAAGCATTTGTAGCACCAGCAGGAGCAATAAACGACCCAGACAACTCAACCCAACCGCTTGTAGACGTTTGGGCGCTACCAAATACTGAAACGCTGCCATCATTCCAATGAACCTGCGCATTGATCGTCTGCGGCAGCGTCGTCGCCCTAGCCCAAGCACTGAAGCTATACTGATGACCTTCAATGACAGACAGGGCATTGTACGCTTCCTGCACACCCCAAAAGCCGCCGTTTCCTGACGTTTCGGTCACCGCCAGTACACAACTACCGCCATGAGCCAGCCCACCGACATTTAACCCAGCGATTGTCTCGCCAAACCAGTCACCCATATCATCAACACTACAGCCTTCGAAAGTATCATTCAGGATTGTTGAACTTGAACTAGCTGTACCTGCTCCTGCATCTATTAAAATATTACCAGCCATACCCGCCGATGATGCACCAGTCTGGATAAATATTGCCCCCGTGTCGCCACTAGTGCTTGCCGTCGAGAGCACAGCGCTCGACGCACCTTGCAGACTTAAGTTACCGCCTGTGATACTCGTGTCACCAGTGGCATTACCCATTGTTGTTGTCCCAGTGCCAACGGTTCCGATGTTGATCGCTCCGCTTTCAATATTTGTGGTGTTGGCGCCATTGCCAACCGTGACATTGCCGGTGCTTGTGCCAGTTCCAATGTTCACCGCAAAGTTACTGCTATCGTTGAGATTAATTTCCCCACCAGCAGAGTCTAGCGTGCCCGCTACTTGTAACGTAGCGGTTGGCGCCGCGATACCACTACCAATCCCGACGCGACTGTTCGACGTATCTACGGTTACAATGTCTGCTGTTCCAGCAGCGTCTTGAATGGTAATTGCGGCAGTGCCATCGGTGGCGGCCCGAATAGCCGGAGTGACGAATGCCGTATCCGTACGACCAGTACCAGAAATATAGAAGTTAGAGCTAGCTTGCAGAGTGGTGCTGTTCTGGATAAAGCCAGCGGGATCTGTAACGCCAACACAGTCTGTCCAGGCACCGTTTTCGTAGCAACGGAATTTGTTAAGGTTAGTGTTATAGTACATCGCGCCGTTATAGCCGCCGGCTGGATCAGAACCATCAACACCGTTCTCGAAGCTATCAAGGCCGAGGAATATCGCTGTTGTATCCGTGGTCGTAGAGCCCAGCTGAATACTTGATGTGTTCACCCCCAGGACATTTGCAACATTCAGAGCATACCCATTTGGGTTACTCGCAGTGCCGATAGAAGTGTTTCCCTGAATATAGTTTGGCGCGTTAGAATCATTATATATCGCATAGTTTACGCCCGTACCACTGCTTGCACCATTGCCAGTGAGATAGAGACCATAGTTACTGGTATTGCCACCCGTGCCAGATGACTGATCTATACGAATACCATAGTTGACGACCGTGCCACCTGCGCCCGCTCCTGCACTACTTCCGCGCACGCGCATGCCGTAGTTGCGAGCAGTGCCGCTTGTATTTCCACCGTTACCCGAAACACCCTCTACCTCGATACCATAATAATTCGTAACTTTAGGAACACCTCCAGTAGGTGTGCCTCCTAAGTTTGGCTGACCTATGCGCATGCCATAGCCATTAGTAATCTGACCGGTGTAGCCCGCTGTTGTATCAAATCGATTATAGCCACCATGGACATTGCCAATCGTATAATCACTTCCTGTGATAGTAGGAACATTCACGGAACCATAGAGGTTGAGAAGCGAGCCACCCATAGGGTTAAAGCGCGGTTGGTTCTGAAGACCGACTACACTTGATGTATCAGACGAATTTATAGTCGAATTGATATGCAGTGCGACATCACCCGAAACAGTATCCTGCAGCTTCAGCGCCTCGTGCACAACGACACTTCCGCCATAAAGATCAATGTTCGTCGCACTTGCCGAACCAATAGTAATGCCTGTGCTATTAGCACCCGTCCCGATATGTAAGGTACCGGCAGTAGCACGGTCAAAGGACGGAGCAAGGAAAGAGGTGTCCGCTCGACCATCGCCAGAAATATAGAAGTTGGAGCTAGCCTGCAGGGTCGTCCCGTTCTGAATAAAGTTTGCAGCCGTCGGGGAAAGCATGCTCGTGTCACAGGTGCTCACAACGCCGCCATTCGTACAGAGCAATGTGGTACTGGTAGAGGTTTGCGGATTGACCGTCAAGGAGCCTTGAATAGACGTATTGGACGTAGCAGAGCCGATAGTCGTCGTTGCTGTTCCTGTCGTGTTAATAGTTGTTGCGCCCAATATTGCGTTAGTACCTGTCAAATTGTTTACGGCAGATGCATTACCAATCGTTGTCGTGGCAGAACCAGTGGTGTTTATATTAGTTACGCCCGTTACACCAATCGTACTGCCGCTTTGCAAACTTATATTTCCAGCCGCACTGTTTCCAATCGAAACTGCACCAGTACTTGTGCCGGTGTTTATATTCGTATCGAAATTACTTGAGGTATTAAGACTAATGGTCGCACCCGACACAGCTGCGCCCGCGCTACCCGTAATGAGACCCGAGAACGTCTTATCGCCAGCAAACGTCTGAACACCAGCGCTTACAAGACCAGGGTTTGAACTGTCCGCTGTTTGTAAATATATACCATTCCCCGAAACGACCGCTCCATCACTGCTTTTTGTTTGCGCATCAAGCGTACCCACGAAAGTCACACCACTACCAGCGCCATCGATGTTGGTCGCTGTCCAGGCTGACCCATCATATATATACGTCTGCGCTTTGTTTGCCTGTATACTGACACCGTGCATAGTGAAGGCCACGCTACCAGTGTTTAACACATATGCCAAACGCCCGACCGTTCCCGTCGTTGGAGCGGGCAGATTGAGCGTCCTGCCGGCTGTCGTCTGCGGTATAGTAAACGTCGTACTTACGTCTACCGTCGAAGATGCAGCTCCGATAGGACCGTTCACTGTAAAGTTACTCAGCGCTACGCCAGTTAGAACAGTCGAGCCGTTATTCGTAAATTGTGAGCCATTTGCAACAAATGGCCCCTGAATAGTTGTCGTTGTTGTTGCGCCGCCAATGGTTATAGACGAAGCATTGGTTGTCCCGATACCGAGCGCCGCAGCCGTTGCCGTGTCAAACAACGGCGCCTGAAGCGCAGTATCTGCCCGCCCCGCTCCATCTATCCAAAAATCCGCTGTCGTTTGCGCAGCGGTGTTTTGGTTTTGAATAAAATCTCCCGCCAACAAAGTAGCGGCATTACCGTCAGTCAAAACATTGTATGTACCGGGTGCGCCCTGATCTTGCAGCACAAAAGTTTGATCCCCGCTGGTTGGAGCATCGATAGAAAGAGTAGCCGTATTACCACTATCGCTGGTTGTGAGGCTGCTCGCTGTTTTAGCATTGAAAGCATATGGTACAGCCGTCAGTTTCAAGCGCGGATTCATTTCACCGTCCCAAACCGGAGAGCCAGCTCCACCCACGTTCATCGTAAGGTACAGCTGCTGATCCCAAGGCATGTCTGCAGGGAAACTGGTCACGTCACCGAGATTTACCGTGAGATATCCATTCACGACCCTAACCGTATTTGCGCCAGTGCGAGTTTCTACCCACAAACAAGCAGTGTCCCCCGCACAAGACCCTTGACCACTTCCCGTACTCGCGCTAGCATCGTACAGCTTAAATTCGACATTGTAGTAGCCGTCTGGAGCAATGGCTCCAGCGCTGGTCTCCAAACGAGCTTGGAAGTTCAGATTATCAGAGGTGGCAGCGTAAACAGCGTCGCTACCTTGCCCCAAAAATGTCCCCACATATGCACCCAAGCGAGTCAGAGAAAGCACAACGAGCAAGAAAAAAACAAAGACAGACGCAACAAAACCCCTAAAGCCAGTCAGGCTCGGAGCATGGGCAAAATACGCCAGCACAGTAGGTTTATGTTTTGTCATTGGTTTTTTAATAGTTTTTGTATTGGTTTCCCTGTTTTTTGGCGAGAGACCAACTGTTTGTTTGGATGAGCTTTTTTGTTTTTGCTTATCCTGCACCAAAGTATGCCTCAGAACAATTCTGTATTTCAAGAGAAAAATCAAAAAAAATTGTGCAAAAAAATATACCCAAAAAGTATTACATAACAGATATTTTATGTAGTTTTTTTATCTACAACATTTATCTACCCCTGTTAAAAGTTGTACGTTTTACAGCTTTTTAGTTATTCGTCAGGGTTATATATTGTAGTTTTATTTACACCTAAAAAGTTATCTCGGAAAAGTTATCCACAAGATCTTTCCAAATCGACAGAATACGTTTCTCTTCTATTCAATAAAAACGGCGAATTGACAAAAGCTATTCGCAGATATAGCGCGACCAATCTCTTAGCTACCGAACACACTGTTCAAATAATCACAAACACAGAGAACATCATCTAGGCCACATAGATGACGCACATCTTTAGGTCGAGAACACATTTTGTTCATTTCTGGCTTACGCAGTATGACGATACCTCGCCATACGTACTTGAAGGTGCACCAAAAAAACGGTTGCAGATGACCTACCAAAAAGAACTACCTATAAACTACCCGATGCTATCTATTTTGACCGTAGTCAACCGCTGTCGGTGTCCACGCACTGTGTGGACGCGCTTTTTTGCTTTGTAGCGTATCGCTGTCACTTTGTCCGCTTTAGCATCAGCGTCAATAACGCTCGCTTTTACAACAACACCTTTCACAAGAGGCGTCCCCACATTTGTTTTTTCGCCGTCTACAACGAGCAACGCATCAAAGCTGACTTTTGTATCGTCACCTTTCAGTCGCTCGATGGAAATTGTTTGACCTTCGGCCACGACATATTGTTTGCCGCCGGTAGCAATTACTGCTTTTTTCATTCCGTCTTCCTTACCACTCTTTGAGAAAGAGTTTTTACTATTACGACAAAACTATACCAAACTCACCCCTGTTTGTAAACCCTCGCTACGTAACGCGTTGCGGCAGAGCGGCAAGGGTCGCCCGCAAACAAGCCCGGTTGCCAATCGTGCGTCCCTCAAGCCTTCTGAAGTGCAATCAGTAAGTCCGAGCCATCAATTTTCGTTTCTACACGAAACATGCCGTCTACAAATGCCCCGAGTTGCTGCGTAAGCGTTTCGGCCCGCAGGCTCGCCGCATGTTCTTTGAGAGCTTTTTGCAGTTCTTGGCTTGCCGTTTGCAAGTGCAGGACTATGCGATCATCCACATTTAGCCCAGCTTGCTTACGCGCATTCTGAATGGCCCGAATTGCCTCTCGTACCATTCCCTCTCTCTGTAATTCAGGTGTTATATTTTTGTCAACATCCGCGGCCAATTGTTTTCCGTCGATAAAATGAACGTTTTTTACATTCACTTCATCGGCAATAATAGCCTCGTAATATGCACCGAGTTTCCTCCCGCTATACGAAAGCTGGGAAAGCGGCTGACGAACTTTTATCTGCTCTTCAGCAGGAGACGTGCGCATACGCGCTGCAAGCCCCTGCTCTATTACTTGTCTTGTTTGTGCCATATCGCGCAGCACCGCTTCATCAACTCCGCCCAACTGAGGCCAATCAAGCAAATGAACACTCTCGTCTCCGGTCAACTTCGTGTACAGCTCTTCCGACAAAAACGGCGTAAATGGCGCCAGAAGCATGCTTAAACGCACGAGAACATAATGCAGTGTTCGATATGCCTCATTTTTATCTGAGTCATCTTCACTTTTCCAAAAGCGTCTCCGGCTTCGACGAACGTACCAGTTGCTAGCGTCGTCCAAGAAAGGCAGCACAGGCTCAAGCGCCTTTTGCAAATCATACGCGTCAACACCCTGCTCAATATGTTGCTGAAGTTGATGTAAACGTGACACCACCCAACGGTCAAGTGGGTTCTCCAACCCTTCTAGAGGATCGTCGAGCGAACCCTTCCACTCCCAGCCGTCTACGGCTGCATACATTGTAAAAAAGTCATACATATTCCATATCATGGCGAGTTTTCGTGACACTTCAACGACATAACGGTCAGCAAGCGCAAAGTTCTCCCCAGTAGTGAGCGGACTAGCGAGCAGCAGAAACCGAAAGCTATCAGCCGACGTTTCGTCCATTAACTTTATAGGATCGGTATAGTTTTTAAGTTTTTTGCTCATTTTCTTGCCATCAGCCGCATTAATAAACCCCGTACAAATGAGGTTTTTCCACGGCGCCTTGCCAAACAAACCGACATTGACCGCCATCAGGCTGTAGAACCAACCGCGCGTCTGATCGATGGCTTCGATGATGAAATCGGCCGGGAACATGCTCTCAAACTTGTCTTTGTTTTCGAACGGATAGTGGAACTGCGCAAACGGCATCGAACCCGATTCAAACCAACAGTCTAGCACCTTGCCGATATGGCGCATCGTCGCACCGTCATGCTCAAACTCGATATCCATCACCTGCGGCAAATGGTAATCGTCCAGC
>PDWI01001989.1_pt1 | contig 31553 bp, 26 predicted proteins | sample 1430891 | NCBI WGS metagenome assembly PDWI01 (sample SAMN01162508, study PRJNA174530) | Oral metagenome, whole genome shotgun sequencing project. | biome: Marine environment; feature: Marine mammal; material: Swab sample of the gingival sulcus; isolation source: swab sample of gingival sulcus... | reverse complement strand
CTATTTTAAACCTAAAAATCCGAGTGCTCAACTCGGATTTTTGAGTTTTTTTATTCCTTAAAAAAATCTAACAGACTATTTTCTGAATGTGCCTATTTATCTCATAAAATGTTATATTATCTTCCATAATGTAATTTTTAGTTTTCTTCATACTTAAAACTGAAAATAGATAAAAGGCTGAATTTCACTATTCATCACCAAATAAACTAACCAAAAAACAAGCCCTAACATTATTGGCTTAAATACAAGGTTTATATTTTTAAATATTTTATAACCTTTAAAGAAATAACGATCTGGTGTTAAGTGTGTTATAAATGAAATAATAATCAATAATATGATATATTTATATTGTGTAACACGCGTCATGACATCAATATTTTCAGTGAAAATTTCCCCTATATTTTTGATAATAATTAATGCCTTGTCGAAACTTTGCGCTCCAAAGAAAATCCAGCAAAAAATCACAAAATGCAATGTTAAGAACCATTTTATAAAATTTGTCACAGCATTTTTCGGAATCCTAATAAATTCTTTGAAAAAACGTTCGATTGCTAACATTACGCCGTGCAACATTCCCCAAATAACAAATTTCCATGATGCTCCGTGCCATAAACCACCAAAAAACATAACCAAAAATAAGTTAATGTAAGTTCTGATTTTTCCTCTTCTGTTTCCTCCCAAAGAAATATACAAATAATCTCTTAACCAAAAAGATAAAGAAATATGCCATCTTCTCCAGAATTCAGTAATACTTTTTGATTGATATGGCGACCTGAAATTCATAGGTAATTTAAAGCCCATCAATAAAGCCAAACCAATTGCGATATCCGAATACCCTGAAAAATCACAATAAATCTGAACGGTATAACCATATGTCCCTAATAAATTTTCAAAACCTGAATATTTTTCAGGAGCCTCAAAAACACGTCTTACAAAATTTCCACCAATATAATCAGCGATAATACATTTTTTGATAAGTCCACCCATGATGAATAACAATGCCTTATCTATATGATAATCAGTCACATTATTCTTTCTTCGTATCTGTGGAATGAATTGAGATGCCCGAACAATAGGTCCCGCTACAAGTTGTGGGAAAAACGAAACGAAAAATAGAAAATCTAAAAAACTATCGGTTGGTTTTAAGTTTTTTCGATACACATCAATTGTATAACTCATGGTTTGGAACGTATAAAATGAAATTCCAATTGGCAAGAAAATCTTTAAAAATTCAATTTTTGTACCTACCAAAAAGTTAATATTATCAATGAAAAAATTGGTGTATTTAAAATACGATAATAATCCTAAATTAATAAAAAGACTAAGGATTAATGCGGTTTTTCTTTTAGATTGTTCCGTAGTTTCGTGGATATATTTAGCAATAGAATAATCTACAATTGATGAAAAAATAAGTAACCAAAAATAAAAACCACTTGACAAATAATAGAAATATAACGAAAATAAAGACACATAAATTAATCGTGCGTAAAAAGCAAAATCTTTTTCTGTTTTTTCTTGATTTTCCTTTGTGTACTTTGATAAAAATCCTAAAAATGATTCATATAGATTCGCAGTAAATTTGGTACTATTAAATAATCTCTTAAAAGAGACAAATTTTATACAATATATACCATAAAACACCAAAAAAAGCACCAAAAACTCTTTGGTATTGAATGAAAAAGGTGATTTACTACTGCTATCATAAACAAATGATAGTGAATTCCAAAAATCAGTAATCATATTGGTTCAATTATTAGATGTTTCGTTTTCTACTATTTTTTTAGTTTCGATTTCTTTAGTTGTTGGTTTAAGAATTTCAAAAAGTTTATTTGCCTGAATTTGATATCCTAAAGCCGAATAATGAATTCGATCTTTTGCCATTAAACCTTTTCGATACCATTCTTTTACGCCGTTTTCCTCGCCTGTTAATTCAAATAAATTCCACAAAGCATAATTTTTCTCACCTGCAACATCAATCAAAACATCTGATAATTTTTTAAGTTTTTTATTTTGATATCTTCTTTTTCGGAACGATGTTGGCGGAGTTGTAAGTAAAATATTTTCACAACTCGTATGTTCTTTTATTTTATCCAAAAATGAAGAAACATTTTCTTTAAAATTATTTGGAGTAATCGTATTGTAAAAAGATTCGTTTGTTCCCATTGAAAGAATAATCAAATCAGGGTTGATATTATCCAATTGCTCAAAAAATAAATCCGATTTATTGTAATCAATGTATTTCGCTCCATTGATGCCAATACTATGATAAACAACGCCTTTATTGTAATTTTCTAGAAAAAATCCGTCAATTCTTGTAAACGATTTCGACGTATTTTCATCAGAAATAATATACAAATTTTTAGGATTAGTCGTAAAATCTAAAATAATTTCTTCATCAGATGTTAAACTTGCTTGTATTAAATCGAAATTAGCTAAGTCAATTTTTTGAGGTTTATAAGCCGTTCCGCCTTTGTTTATTTTCAATTTTTGATTAATATCTATTCTGTCTGACCTTAAATTATTCCATCGTTTTAAATTTGATACACTTGTTTTAAATTTACGCGCAATTTTGCCAAGATAATCTCCTTTTTTAACTCTGTAAGTTGTTGAATTATAAGTTATTTTAGGTTGGGGAATTGGTTTATTCGGAATGCCAAATTTTAATTTTTCTAATCCTTTCCCTATGATTTTTATAGAATTTACCTCTAAAGAATCGATATTTTTTAGTTGAATATAGAATTTAGGTTTTGTAGTTTGAATGGTTGCTCCTGCAAGTCCACATTCTTTCCCTTTTTTAGGGTTTGTAATATTAAAATAATCCCAGCGTATATTTGATGTAAATTGAACATCACGATGCCCATTTGTTTTAGTCAATCTTAAAGGAAAAACAATTCCTCGACTTGATTTTCCGTATTCACTTTGAAATAAATTTCTCAATCTTCCTGTGAAAGCATTCGCTTGTATGTGCGAATCTCCTATATGAAGAATTGTTGTTGATTCATCGCTTTCTAACTTATCATAAAAGTCTTTAAGTGACTCTTTATTAATGATATAATTTGAACTTTCATCTATATCAACACGATTTTCTTCTTGAGAAAATCCCAAGAAACAAAAATGAATTAGTATCAATATAACTATTTTATTAACCATGTTTACTTATTTTTTAACTTACGGTTTTGCTTTTTGATTTTTGATTTTTTTTTTAGCCTTTACCTTTCGTTTTGATTTCTTTTTCTCTTTCTTTTTTTCTTTCTTTTTTTCTTTTGTTACCTCATTATAATTGTTCATCAACCAATTAAAAATGAGTTTAGCAGCTCTTTGTGCACCTTTTCCGCTTAGGTGTGTATAATCTTTTGCTGCTTCATTATTTGCAACCCATTCGACCATACTATTTTTTCCACCCATTTCCTTAAATAGATTGAAAAAGCCTGATTTTGATTCCTTTGCAATCTGATATTGAATATTAATAAAATCAGGTAAATGCTCAGGAGTTTGCATTTCTGAATCAATTTTTTGTGAGCGATCAGCCATAGACGACACCAAAAAATCGGCATTAGGAAAACATTTCTGTAAATGCTGAATATTTTTTACCATTCTGTTTTTATACCAAGCATATTTTTTTGACTCAAAAGAAAATACATTTGTTCCGTATGCTAATATGATTAAATCATAATTAAAATACTTATCAAATTGTTGCATTAGGTTGATATTCAGTTTACCTAATGGCAATCCAGAATTTGCTCTAACAGCCAAATTATCAACAATAATTCCATTTTTTGAAGCAAAAGAAACTCCATATAAAGGTGTTGTTTTTTGATCCGTAAACGTAATTTTAAATTTATATGGACTTACAGGGAATCGATACGCATTCAATAGCCTTTTAGGCTTTAATTTCATTTCGTGTTTTACCGTATCTTTCAATGTATAATAAGCTGTCAGCTTACTTTCTTTTTCAGATTTACCATAAAACAAGATTGGGCGTATCAAAGGTAAATTTTTATAGGCAGATCCTCTTCTAAAACTCACTGTACCAGTTTCTTCTATAGTGTCTTTTCCTAAATAAAAAGTTTTTCCGTTAAGTCCAAAAGGAAAATCTTTAAATCCTTTTTTCATAAAATTATATTCGTGCCAATCGCCCTTAAAACGGTGTTTTATACTATATCGCCCTTTCGAACTGATTGAATTTATAGGCACGTATCCGACACCTTTTCCGCCAAATTTTTCTTGTAGATAATTTCGAAGTTGCATCACAATTAAATCCGCTTCGACCATACTATCGCCAAAAACTCCAATTCTGATTTGCTTATTTTTATTGGTTTCTAAATCGTGTAATTTACGGAAAAAATCCTTTAAACCGTTACGATTTACATTTTTGTACTTGATAATTTTTTGAATACTATCGTATTTACGTTTTTCTTTAGCTTCTAAAACTGCAATTCGTTTTTTTTCTACTAAAGCCAAACTATCAATGATACGTTGCTGATTTATAGTGTCTTGAGCTTGTTCGTTTAATGTTTTTTCAAACTGCCCTTGACTCGTACTAGGGAATAATTTTAAAACAGTATCCCTTGGTATTAAAATTTTTAATACCAAAAATAAACTAGATGCACAAAATAGTATAAACCAAGATTTTTTCACTATGTAGTTTTTTATCGTGCAAATATATTAAATAATTGAGAATTAAGAAATATTATTAACTTTTTGGCATCTTTTTTGTAACTTTGCTTAAGTTATAATTATCAACTAATTTATTATGAAATCATTCAAAACAGTTATTTTATTTTTATTAATTTTCACAGCAAGTTTTTCGCAAGAAAATCGAATTTTTAATTTTAATTCAATAAAATACAAACCTGTTTATCCTAATTGTAAAGGCTCTTTAAAACAACTTGAAACATGTTTTAAACAAAATGTCGAAATCTCGTTTCGAGAAAACCTAAATCTTGATGCAATAATAGATAAGGTTGAAAAAGGGAATTATAAAATTATCATTAGTTTTGTAATCGAAAAAGACGGACATATTGGCGAAATTAGCGCACGTTCAAATAATTTGACATTGGAAATAGAGGCCGAAAAAGCACTTAAAAAATTACCCAAAATCAAACCGGGAGTTTTTATGAAAGAGATTGTTCCTGTTCGATATTCGTTTACGTTTAATCTTAATATGGAAATGGATATTGAATTAGAAGAGTAATCAAAATAGTATCCACAACAGTGTAAACACAACTGTTACCTGTTATAGCGAACGAAACTTAAAAACAAAATTATGAAAAAATTATTTTTATTTTATTTGGTTTTAACTTTCAATTTTTCTTTTAGTCAAGTTAAGAATTATAATATTTTCGATTATAAATTTGTTTTCAAAACTCAAAAAAGTGAATTTGAGGATATTATTTTAGAAGTATATAAGGAAAAGGAAAAAATAATATCACATATTTTATTAGAAGAAAATGTTGATTGTAGTTCTGTAAGTCTTAGATTAGGGGATTATTTTATTAAAAATAATGAAATAATTCTTTATTCGTACTGGGCAGTTGCAGATAGAGCACCAACCTCTCTTATGCCTTATGGATTTAGCAAACAGGTTTACTCAATTAGCAAAAATGGAATGGTTAAGTTGAAGAAATCAGAAATTTATATTGAAGATTTTGTTGAAAGTGAAGATAAAAATTTATTTGAAAGCGATGGTTGGACACATAAAGGTATCGAATATCTAACTCGAAAACCTAAAAATGAAAACGAACAAATTTTATTAGATAACTATATTAATTATATTGAAAATAAATATAAGTCTAAATTTGTAAACGGAAAAAGTAAAAAAATATTAGAAACCGAAGTCAGAGCCAAATTAAAGGAAAAAATAGAAAAACATACAAAGGCTTGGAAAAATAAAGAGGTTTATGGGAATAGTAAAAACTAAAAATAGTAATGTATAAATAATAGCGAGTCAGGTGCTTGAACGAAAGATCCGCCAAAATCTTATTTTATGTTCACTTTATAATAGTTTTAATCGGATTTACATTTTGAAGAACAATAAAACAAAAACATTATGAGAAAACTACTCACATTATTTACTTTTTTTGTGCTTACATCAACTTTTGCACAAGAAATGAAAAAAGATTATTACTATAATGGACAATTACAAAAAATAGGAAAAGTCCAAAATGAAAAACAAATTGGCGAATGGAAATTCTATCATCTAAATGGTAAATTGCAAAGAAAAGGGAATTTTGATAAAGGAAAGCCAATAGGCGAATGGAAAGATTATTATGATAATGGACAATTAAAATTAGTAAGTTATTTTGAAAATGGTGAAAGAACAGGTGAATGGAAAAGGTATGATAAAAAAGGTGTTTTAAGAATGATAGGCAGTTTTAAAAATGATAAAGAAACAGGAGAACACAAAAAATATGATGAAAAAGGAGCGTTAAGAAGAATAATGCATTTTAATAATGGTAAAGAAACAGGGGAATGGAAATCATATCATGAAAATGGTAAATTATGGCAAATAGGTACTTTTAAGGACGGAAAATCAATAGGTACTTACAAGAAATATTACGACAATGGACAATTACACGATATAGTAAATTTTAAAGGCGGAAACAAAACAGGAGAATACAGGCAATATCAGACAAACGGAAAACTACGAGCAGTAGGAATGTACGAAAACGGGAAAAAAACAGGGGAATGGAAATGGTATTACGAAAATGAAAAAATATGGAGGATTCAAAAATATAAAAATGGCAAAAAAACAGGTCAATGGAAAGATTATTATGAAGATGGACAAGTTTCGGAAATAAGAAACTATGAAAACGACAAAGAAACAGGCGAATACAAAGAATATTACAGAAATGGACAATTACAATCTGTAACAAATTTTAAAGATGGAGTAAAAACAGGGGAATGTAAAAAGTATCACGATAATGGCGAATTATACAAAATAGGTAAGTATAATAATGATGAAAAAACAGGGGAATGGAAAGAGTATTATGATAATGGTATATTAGCAGAAATATATAATATTGAAAAATGTCAATACCACAAATATTTTAAAAATGGACAATTAAAGATAATACAACAATTTAAAGATGATAAGGCAACGGGGCTTTGGAAAGAATATTACAGTAATGGTCAATTACAATCGGTAGTAAATTATAAAGATGGAAAAAAGGTAGGTGATGAAAGAGAATATCACGAAAACGGAAATTTAAGAGGTAGTGTCACATACAAAAATGGTAAAGAAATAGGCGAATGGCAATGGTATCACGAAACAGGGAAATTAGGCGAAATAGGAAACTATAAAAACGGAGTAAGAATAGGCAAATGGAGACATTATGATGAAAATGGTCAATTAGAAGCAATAACAGAATATTACAAAAACAACACAGTTAAAACATCAAAAAGTTATAAAAACAATAAAAAAGATGGCGAATGGCAATGGTACTATGAAAGTCAGGATTTAAAAACAATAGGATTTTATGAAAATGATAAAAAGGAAGGCGAATGGCAATGGTTTTATGAAAATGGAGAATTACAAAGAATAGGAAAGTACGAAAACGACCAAAGAACAGGAGAATGGAAATGGTATTATAAAAATGGACAATTATATAGGATAGGAAAGTACGAAAATGACAAACGAACAGATGAATACAAAGAGTATCACGAAAATGGAAAATTGAAAAATATTAGAAAGTACAAAAATGGAAAAAGAATAAGTGAGATAAAGCACTATAATGAAAATGGAGAATTAACAAATATTCAAAAGTAATTTCCAAAAAATGGCATAAAAAACCCACTCATAAAATGAGTGGGAAAATTGCTATGAAAAAGAAAAAGTGTCTTATTTAAATAAGACTTGGCAAATGTACAATTCTTTTTCTTAAAACCAAACTATTAAAGTATTATTCTTAAACTTTTAATGTATTACCGCCATAACAAACTGAAAATCCAAAGGATTAAGGCGTTTTTTTAAATTAAAAATAATCGTATCTAAACCATAAGACTCTGCATATTCAGAGAAATTGCGTTGGCGTTCCTCTAAACTTTGATTCGGAAAAATACTATTTTGAATTTCTTTTATTTGATGTACCAATTCTATTTGTTTACGTTTTTCGGCTCGTAACAAACGTTTTTCAAGGTTTTCAAGCCCTTTTAATTGTTTCTTTTGTTGAGCCTTTACAGCACCAATAAAAGATTTGTCTGTTTTTTCAGCTACTTTTAATAAATCTTCAAATTGTTGTTTTAAAAACTGTTTTTGATTATCAAAATCAATGGCATTTTCTGATTTTTCTAAAACTTTTTTATTGATTAACTCTTCTTGTTTTGTAAAAATTTCTTTAAGAGAAATACTTAATTTATCCAATTTTTTAAGTTGTTTTTCAGTAATCAATTGAACCGAATTACGCAATATTAAAATTGGAAAAACAACGCCAACAGAATTAAAATAATCCTTTAATTCCAGCCAATAAGCCAACTCTCCGCCCCCACCAATATACGCCAAATTAGGCAAAATAATTTCCTGATACAAAGGACGCATAATAACATTTGGCGAAAATCGTTCAGGATATTTTTCTAATTCTTCTAAAATTTCCTGTTGCGAAAACCTAATCCTTGTATTATTTATCTGATACGATTGACCATCAAAAATAATTCGCTCACGAAGACCATCTTTTAAATAAAATAAATTAATTTCTCTCGGATTAACTTGAATTTTATAATTTTCCGATAATCTTTTAACGGTTTTACTAACTTGATTATAAGACGTTTGCTGTATCAATTCATCTTTAACATAGGATGAAAATAGATTTTTTAAATCTTTATTATCGGCATCTAAAATGACCAATCCATAAGTTCCGAACAATTCGTTTACGAGATAGCGAGTTGCATCTGCCAAATTTGTATGCTTCTGATAGGCATCAAAAAATAGTTTTTTCAACTGCTTTGCATTGTCTGAACTGTTTAATTTTTCTGAAAAAAAATCAAAAACAGCATCGAAATTTTTAGTAGCAAAACGCCCAACTGCTCCTTTTTGCTCTGATTCCCAAACGATTTTCTGACCTTTAAAATTAAAATGATTAATTTCCTCAAAATCATGGTCTTCTGTTGCCATCCAATAAACAGGAACAAAATTATTTTTAGGATATCTCGCTGATAATTGTTCACATAAATTAATCGTAGAAATAATTTTATACAAAAAATACAAAGGTCCTGTAAATAAATTTAACTGATGCCCTGTTGTTATCGTATAAGTTTGATTATCAGATAATAAATCAATATTTTGTATTACTTTTTCATCAGGTTTTAAATTGGCATATTGCTTTTTTAAGACTGTTACTAAAACAGCTCTATTTATGGTTGATTTCTTTTTTAAATGTATCTGATTTTCAAAGGCATCAATAGTAGGAAATTCATTGTAAAATTCCTTAACCGATGAAGATTGTTTCAAATAATCTAGCATCAATTTTGAAAAGAAATTCGTTTTTTCAAAAGAAATATGTTGTATTTTCCAGTTCATTCTAAATCAAAATAGCATTACAATAAGAATCGATAGCCTTTTCTATTTTTTTTTAATCCTTTATTTTGTTCTATTAGTTGATTCAGCCTACTTTTGATAGCCTCTTTAATGAATTTACTCAATAAACCTTTCTCTTGATTAAAATATTGTCTAACTAATATATCATTAAAATAAATTCCTTTTTCGTTATATGTGAATAGAGGAAAACCGTATTTCATTGTCATAAAATTGATTAGCAACCTTGCAGTTCTTTTATTTCCGTCTATAAAAGGTTGTTGCAACCAGATTTCTTGTGCCAAAAAACTTGCCTTATTTACAATAGTATCCTGACTATTTTCTATTCTTGCTAAAACCATTTTTAGATTTAATTCAGCATTTTGTGGAGAACTATAAGGCTCTATTATTTGACGTTTTTCATCTAAAATAACCTCTATTTTGTTATTTTTTATTTTAAAATTGCCATATTTTTGACCTGCTCTTTTGTATGAATTATAAAACCCCTCATTGTATAGCGAACCTATTGAAAGCCAGTTCAATTCTTTTATTAATTCTATGCTTAATGATTCGTTATTATTAACTGCTTTAAGCATTCGGAGTAATGCTCGGTGAGTTCCTCGTTGCTCTAATAAATCTCGAACGCTGATAGGTTCTCCTTGTATTATGTTATCTTGTATTATTGATTTTGTGGCTGCCAAAGATATTTTATTTCCTTCAAGTCTATTGGTAGAATAGATATAATTGGCTATTAGTTCTTCTTCTTCCTCTAATGACAAAGCAAGATTTAATTTGTTATATGTATCCAAAAGCGATTTTAATTCTTGCATAATTTTCTTTTTAATGCAATTCTAACACAAAAATTCGTTTTTTCAAAATATTTTAAGCCTCCTTTCATCAAACTACCATTTAAATTCTATTGTAGCAAACCACGTTCTCGGAGCAGAAGGAATAATTCCCGGTCCCGGATATCCTGTTGCACGTCTTGTAAAATAACATTCATCTAAAAGGTTATTTATACCCGTTTCGAATTTCCATTTTTTATATTTATATGATAATGACGCGTCTAAAATAGAATACGCAGGAATTTCTCCTACAATTCCCTCACGCACAGCACCTTTTTCTTCTGGTCTAGCATTTGTTGCCTCTGTAAATTGCTCGGATAAATGAGTAAATTGTAAACTACTTAACCAATTTTTATAACCGATTTTAAATCCTGTTTTGATGTTCATAAAAGGAATAAATTCGACTTTATTTCCTTCAATACCAACTTGTTTAGAAGTTTGATATTGCGAATCTGTCAAGGCAACATTCACAAAATTAGTCAATATCACATCTTTTGATTTTATTCCTATAATTTTTGCCCAATTAAAAGTCGTAAACCCTTCAAAACCATATATTAAAGCATCTCCTATATTTGTTCGCATTCGGTCTCCTGCGTGTCCTTGTAATGATTTATTAAAATTAATCATTGCATTAGAAACGATAACCTCGCCAATTCGTTCATTATAACGTAATGCAAATCCACCAATATCATACGAAAAATAACTTTTATATTTACCTCTTATTCCTAAATCGGCAGTAGCTCCATTTTCATCGCCAATATTTTCATCAACAACAAAAGAGGGACTAACCGTACGAATATCATTAAATGTAACTGAACGATAATTCTGTGAAATATTTCCATACATTTCGATAAAACGATTATGTTTATAACTAAATCCGATACCAAATAAGGCAAAATTACGCTCATTAATTCGATTGTCATTATAATAATCTGTTTGATCAATACTTGCTAAATATTTTGTGTATGTTCCTATGCTTTCTGTTTTTATATATTCCAATCTAGCTCCTGGAGTTATTGATAATTTATCGCTTAACTTAAAAATATTTTCTGCAAAAAATGCAACATTTCTATTCGGAAATTTAAAATCAGATGCAAAATCCTTTCTCGGAACAGTATATTTAAAATCGGCATCAGTTCCATAAGATCCAGCTCCTTGACTTTCAGCATTATTCGCTTGATAATATTTAAGCCCTACTAAATAGGTGTGCTTTTTTCCAAAAAGTTTATATTTCGATAAAAATCGTGTTTCTATTCCCCAGTTTCTATAACGACCATCAATTAAATCTCTTGGCTCTAAATAATATCCATCTTCATAAAAATCTTCTTTAGTTATAGGTAAAACTCTATATCCTAATGACTTTCGTGATGATTGTAATCCAAATAAATTAAATGTAAATTTAGTATCTTCACTAAAATCGTGTTTAAATTTTAATGCCCATAAATTCCATTTTACATCAAACCAATTTCGTGGACGATTACTAAAAAATATGCTTTTATGAAACTGCGTATCTGTAAGACCTCCAGCTTGTTGTGCCAAATAATCTAAATAACTAAGTTCTACTGTCAATGCTGTTTTTTTTGTAAATTGATGTGTTAAATGAGCGTGTAAATTAAATGATTTGAATTTTGAATTCGGACGGAATCCATCACCTCTTTTATAATTAATGTATCCGTAATAGTTTGTTTTTCCGACTGTTCCTGCAACGCTATTAAAAGTATTAAACAATCCGTTAGAACCTGCTGATTGTCTGGTAACTAATTCAAATGTTTTATCCTTTGGCGGAGTCACAAATTTAAAATTTAACAAACCTCCAAATTGCGTTCCATATTGTAATGACGCGGCACCTCTAACCACCTGAATTTCACTCAAAGCGTCCGAGGGTGGCGTATAATAACTTTCAGGATATCCCAACACATCCGCACTCATATCGTATCCATTTTGACGCGTGTTGAAATTTGCTGTACGATTTGGGTCTAATCCCCTTCCGCCGATATTTAACTGTAAACCAGCATCATCGTTCTCATAAATATTTAATCCAACAACTTGCGAATAAATCTGACGTGCATTGTTTGTCGCTCGATTTCCAACAAGTTCGCTCATCAAAATTACCTCACTTTTTTTACCTGCAAAAATAGACGTTCCTTCAACTGATTTAAGTTGTTTTAGTGCAAATAGTTTTCTTTTCTGTGCTTTGACAACTACCTCTGACAACATTTCCGAAAAAGGTAATAATTTGATATCCAACTTATTCTGAACTGAATAATCGACATTTTTTTCTAACATATGATAGTTTTGCACGTAGAAAATTAATTTCTCTTTTTTCTTTTGAGTAGTGAAATTAAAAAAACCAAAACCATCAGTCGTTGCTAAAATATTTCCATTTTTATCATAAATTTCAACATCTTTAATTACCCTATTCGAATCTTGAGCAGTTACAACCCCAGAAACTTTTGTTTGAGCGAACGTTGAAATCCCCCAAAATAAACTCAATAGTATTACTCCTTTTTTCAACATTAAATCAGTATTTATTTTTGTAAATTTATAATTTACAGTCCTTTAATTTTTATTTTATCCTTAAATGGTTCTAACCAAGTTTTATGCGCCAAACCATCTTTTTCCTGATACAAATCTACGTCTTTTTTAACGAATCGAGTACTTAACCTTCCGTTTAAAGTTACATAGTTGTCAACATAAACCGCAGGATTTTTAATTCCTTTTTGCTTATAAATATCTCCTAAATAGTGAGCATATTGCACCAAGAAATCAGACTGAAAACTCATTTGTTTTTCTTGATGTTGCTTTAAATAATCCGCATTGTTAATCAAATAAACTTTTTGCGTATCCTTATCTACAACTCTAAATTCTGCATATCCTGCTTTTTCGACAAGCATCACACGCCACGAAAATCGGTAACCTTCTTCTGTCCAAAAAAGTTCCCCCGGATATAATAAATATCGGAATGGAAATAAAATTTGAATACCAAAAAATACCACGAACATCGGAACAATAAGTTTCTGGTTTTTAACCTCTTGCATTATTTCATTTGTATCAAAAACACTTTTATTTATCTTAAATAATTTCGAAATGAAATTTAATATTTTATGATGCGTATCTTTATCAAAGAAGATAATTGTAGCGACAATCATAATGTACGGAAACATTCCTATTGGGAATAAAATTCGTGTAAAAACGTGGAAAAAAACAACCGTAGCAAAAGCCAATTTTCGAGTTTTTTTATTCAATAATAAAAAAGGAATGAACAAATCATACAACGCGCCACCCCAACTCATAGCGTAATGAAACCACGTTTGCGTCATGAAATCACCTACCAAAAAATAATGATTACGTACTGGTAACCAAATATTTAAAGGTGATGCTCTAAAAAGCCAATCTGAATTTAATTTTGCTAATCCTGCATAAAAATAAACTATTCCGAGTAATAGTTTGATTGCATCAATGGTAAATTTAGGAATATATTGTTTACGTAAATCTTTATTAAAATAAGCATCAACCGAGAAATAACGGTTTGCCGGTAAAAAACACATCAAAAAACTCATTAAACTTACAAAATAATAATGGTTTAAATAGTTTGTTTTATCCATTAATTCGATGTAGGTAAAACTTAAAAATAAACTGATTATGGCGAGTCTGTATTTATAGCCAATCATCACTAAAAACGCTGATAATCCGCATATTGCAAATATCAAATAGGTGTATTGTCCTAAAGGTTTTACAAATTCAAATCCATAATACGAAAAGAAAAAATCAGGCTCAATATAAAGTTGATTTATCCAACCTTTTAACCAAAAACGAATGATGCTTATCGTCATTAATAATCCGAAAAAAATACGTAAAACAGCCAATGTTGCTGTATCTGTCTTTTTTAAAAGATAGTTTTTAATCATTTTTTATTTATTTTTATTTCAAAGGCAAAAGTAAAAAAACAATATTTATTTATAAATATTTTAAATAAAAAATTACTATCTTTTTTTAAGCTATAAATTAGCTGTTAATGTCGAATTAAAGAATTAAGAATTTTCAGAACCCATTATTTTTATTAATAAATATCTGACTAACAACGGAATAATAATTAAAATAATATTCCAATTAAAAGTTTGAATTCTTAATAGCCAAATCACGCATAATGCAATTATAAAAATAATTAGCATATTAATGTATTTAAGCACCCAAGGTTTTAATTTTTCATCGAATACAAAAAATGAAACCACTAAATTAGGAGCAAAAGCCCATAAAACATTGAAATTATAAGGTGTCATAGAATGCACTGTAAAAAACCATAAAAAAAGCAAAATACAACCTGTAATTCCTGATGAAAAAAGTAAAATAAAATCAACAATTTTAGTGCGTTTGTTGGTTTTAAAATTTCGATAACTTATCCATAAAATTAAAATAGTCAGTAAACCAAAAACCCCAAAAGGACTATACGAATCAGATTTTGATTTAATAGGCTTAAAATCTAAAATAAGGTTCGTTTTTTTAACTATTTTAGCATTTGATTTCTTTGATTTTTCTAATATTTTAAATAAATATTCAGGCAGATAAGCATACGATAAGGCATCTAATTTTTGGTCTAATTTAGCTCCTAGAGCCAAATTAATTCCAAAGCTTCCCCAAGTATTTTGATTGATTTTTTCATTCATTAAATCACGATACGACAAACCCGAAGAAAAACTATCATTTAACACAAATTTATCTCCTAATGTTTTCAATATCAAATCCCTAGGTTTAGTTGAACAATTATTTTTAAAAGGGTCATATAAATAACTAGCATTTTGAGGTAATGCGTTAGTTTCTAATAATTTGAAAAGTTTGTTTTTCTCTTTTGCATTTAAATTAAGAACTTGTTCTTTTAGCCATCTTCGTTCGGCATCTGCCATGGTGAGTGTACTGTAAAACGAATAACGTCTAAGCTGGTATTTCATGTAGCCTTTTGTGAAATTCCAATAAAAATTAGATTGCCTAAAATCAAAAATTCCGTAGTTATAAATGTAGTCGAAATTTTTTATATCATCTTTAACACGAATTGCTGTATGTCCGAATTTTTCATATAAATTTATTCCCGGTCCAATGGTAATAATGCTAATTTCTGATTTGTCAGATAATTGTGAAAAACTTACATTACAGATCAATAAAAAAGCTATAATTAATCTCATTTTTTTGATTTTTTATATGTTTTTGACGAATGTAAAACAGCCTTGTTAATTTGGTCAATCTCTTTAGGACTTAATTCTCGCCATTCGCCTATTTTTAGATTTCCTAATTTTACATTCATGATTCGAACACGTTTTAATTTCAAAACATCATAGCCTAAATATTCACACATTCTTCGTATTTGTCTATTCAAACCTTGTATCAATATGATTTTAAACGTATTAGAATTTAATTTTTCTACCTTACATTTTTTAGTAACCGTTCCCAAAATCGGAATTCCGTTTGACATTTTTGAGATAAACTGCTCATTGATAGGCTTATTTACCGTAACAATATATTCTTTTTCGTGTTTATTTCCAGCACGTAATATTTTATTTACAATATCGCCGTCATTTGTTAAGAAAATCAAGCCTTCCGAGGGTTTATCTAATCGACCGATAGGGAATAAACGCTGTGGATGTCCTACAAATTTAACAATATTTTTTCGTTCTTTGCTATCTGTTGTTGATACAATTCCAACAGGTTTATTTAGAGCAATATAAATGCTTTTAGGTTTTGTTTTTAGATTTTTACCGTCAATTTTTACGACATCTCCATCGAAAACTCTATTCCCTAATTTTGTCGGTTTTCCGTTAATGGTAACACGTCCTTCTAAAATAAATTTTTCTGCCTCACGCCTTGAACAAATACCTGTACTGCTTATGTATTTATTAAGATTTATAGAATTTTCGTTCATTTTTAAAGTTTATTTTTCAATCTACTTAATAAAAAGAATGCAATAAGGAAGAAAATAGCCAAAGATAACACACTATATTGCATAGAACCCGTTAACGATTTCAATAAACCAAAAGAAAACATTCCGATAACGATTGCAATTTTTTCAGTAAAATCAAAGAAACTAAAATAAGTTGTATTATCTTGGGTTTCAGGCAATAATTTAGAATATGTAGAACGTGATAAACTTTGTATCGCCCCAAGAACTAAACCAATTAAACCTGCCATAGCGTAAAAAATATACTGAATATTTGCTGAATTTTTATCAATAGAAAAAATAACAAAACAAACGATCATCCATATTAATACGGTTAATTTTAAGGTAAAAATATTCCCTTTTTTATCTGAAATTTTTCCGAAAATCCAAACTCCTAAAATAGCAATTCCTTGCACAATCAATATCGATATAATTAAGTTATCCGACGGAAGATGAAGTTCTTGACTTCCAAACATACCCGCCATTAAGATAATCGTTTGCACCCCAACGCTACAAAATAAAAAGGCAATCAAAAAATATTTTAAACGAGGTAAATTTTTTAAACTCTTTAAAACCGTTTTCAATTCTTCCAAACCTTTCCAAATATATAATTTATCTTCGTAATGACTTTTATTTATGAAATTAGGAAGTTTTTTGTAAGTTATTTGAGCAAAGGCAATCCACCAAATACCAACAAAAACAAAAGACCAACGCATCATTTCTAATTTTTCGGCTCCCGTTTCACGAGTAAGGATAGCAATTAAGCAAATTACTAATGATAAAATCGCTCCAATATATCCATAAATAAAACCTTTCCCGCTGGCACGGTCTTGTTGTTCAGGAAAAGCAACCTCGGGCAAGTAAGAATTATAAAAAACAATACTCAACCAATAGCCAATACTCCCAATAAAAGTGAATAAAATCCCTATCCACAAAGAACTTTCTCCTTTAAAAAAATAAAGTCCCATAGTCGCTAATCCACCAATTAAACAAGAGCGTTTTAAATTAGCTAACTTATTCCCTGTATAATCTGTAATTCCTGAAAGAATAGGCGCTACAAAGGCTACAATAAGATAAGATGTTGCTAAAATGTAATCATATAAAACCGTTGGATCCCATTCGGTATAAAGAAAGGAAACTTTTATATGTTTTTCGTTATTTGGGTTGGTTATCAGTCCGTAATATAAAGGAAAAATAGCACTAGAAATCACCAATGAATAAACAGAATTTGCCCAATCATAAAAAGCCCATGCATTAATTAATTTTTTATCTCCTTTTTTTAACATGTCAATTTAAATTTTTGTTAAGCTATAAAATGAGCAACTTTAAGTTTATCATTGAATAACGGTAAAAAGCAATCTCAAAAATATAAATATTTTATGAGATTGCTTTCATATCTGATTTTTTTTTAAAAGATTTATCTATATTTAGCAGCTAATCGTTTTGCTTTAGGTAAATAAGCTCTAAGGGTTTGTATACGTTTTTGATTTGAAGGGTGTGTACTCAAAATATCAGATTTTGATCCACCTCTTTTACTCATTCGTACCCAAACTTCAGCTGCCTCGTTTCCATTATATCCAGCCATCAGCATAAAAACTAAACCAAGTTTATCAGCTTCTGTCTCGTGTTTTCTACTAAATGGTAACATAAAACCAACCTGAGAACCTACACCAAATATAGTATTATACATTTGTCTTTGTTGAGGACTTTTATTCATTGTTGCAATGTTTAAAGCTGTTCCTAAACCTTTCTGTACTTGTGCATTAGACATACGTTCTTGACCATGTTTAGCAAAAGCATGTGCAATTTCGTGCCCCATTACGGCTGCAATTCCGTCTTCATTAGCACACATTGGTAAAATTCCTGTATAGAAAACTACCTTCCCTCCTGGCATACACCATGCATTAACTGTAGGATCGTTTACTAAATTGAACTCCCATCTATATGAATTTGCTTCAGAAGCCATTCCGTTAGCTCTCATAAATTTATCAACAGCAGTAGAAATTCTTTTTCCTACTCTCTTTATTTGATCGGCTCTTCTCGTGTTTGATTCTAATTTTGCATTATTTTCAGTTAAAAAACCTTGATATTGCTTAAAACTAGCAGGTAGTACTTGTGAGTCACTAACAAAGTTCAAACGCTTTCTTCCTGTAATTGGCACAGTACTACACTGTACGAAAAAAATAACCAATAACAATGATAAATATTTTTTCATATTTTAAATTTTAAAATTATCTTGCACAAAAATAGTTTAAATTTAACATTAAAACAATTCTATATATGCAAAACTTAAAAAAAATACAGTTTTTTTCTAAAATGATGCAGTTTTTTGCTCCTAATTACGCAGTAAAATTCGCATATAAACTATTTAGTACGCCTTTTAAATTTGATGTTCCTGAACGTGAACAAATGATGAGGGAAAGTTCTCAAGTAGAACGAGTTTATGTACAAAGCATTGATAAAGAAATAGATGTACTGAGTTATGGTTATTCTCCAAAAAGAGTATTGTTAGTTCATGGTTGGGCAGGGAGACCCACACAGTTTTTTAGATTAGCTGATAAATTACTCGAAAATGGTTATATGGTTATAACTTTTGATGGTCCTGCTCATGGAAATTCTGAAGGAAAAATGACAAATATTTTAGAATTTGTAGAGGTAATCAAACATTTATATGTTAAATACGACGGATTTACAAGTGCTGTTGGGCATTCTTTTGGAGGAATGGCTTTGTATAATGCATCAAAAACAGTCCGTTTTGATAGTTTTGTGACTATTGGAGCCGCAAATAAAGTGAGTGATGTTACTTCTTCGTTTTGTAATGATCTCGGAATGAGTGAAAAAACAGCCAAAAGATTAGATGCTTTTATTGAAAATAAATTCCAATTAAAAATAACAGATTATGACTCAGAAACCTTTAAAAATGACTTAAATGTTCCTGTATTAATCGTTCATGATGAGAATGATAAAGAAGTAGATGTAAAATGTGCAACAGAAATAAATAAAGCGGTTACAAATTCTAAATTACATATTACTAAAGGTTTAGGTCACAAAAGAATTCTTAAAGATGTTGAAGTTGCAGATGATATTGTTGAATTTATTAAACAATACTAAGATGAAACGATTGGTATTTTTAGCCTTAATTTTCACTTGTAATCTTGTGATATCACAAATTAAATCTCAAAAAATGGATTATAAAAAATATACCGATGAAGATTGGAAAAAAATATTAACAGAAGATCAATTTCATATCCTTAGAGAGGAGGGAACAGAATACCCCGGCTCAAGTAAGTATAATGATTTTTGGGAATCAGGAACGTATGTTTGTGTAGCCTGTGAAACTCCTTTATATTTATCTGAAAATAAGTTTGATGCACATTGTGGTTGGCCTTCGTTTGATGCGGGTATTGATAAAAATATTGATTTAGGAGTTGATTATAAGATTGGTTATGCGCGTACGGAATTACGTTGCAAAACTTGTGGTGGACATTTAGGGCATGTTTTTGATGATGGACCAACAAAAACAGGGAAACGTCATTGTTTGAATGGATTAGCATTGAAATTTATACCAAATAAAAAATAATTTTTTTTTAGATTAAAAATAGTTAATTTGCACCCTATTAATTATAAAAATAAATTAAATTATGTTTTACGGAATCTCACTAATTTTATTGAGTATTATTGCAGTACCATCTTTACTTTTATCTAAAAGACCTGATGCAAAAGAATTATTAGAAAAAATAGAGCCTTACCAAGGTTGGATTGGTTTTGTTTTTTGTATCTTCGGAATTATTGGTATTATATCATCAATTTTTAGTTTAAATGTATTAAAATCAGCACCTATTTGGTGGTTAACTTTACTTGCAGGAAGCGTGGTTGAAGCTGGTTTAGGATTTTTATTAGGTTACGGATTAATCACTAAGTATATTTTATCTAAAAATGCTGATGCTAAGGAAAAGGCTGACGAATTAAGAGCAAAAATCACTCCTTTAAAAGGTAAATTAGGAATGCTTGGTTTAATCGTTGGAGCGTGGATGATTGTAGCATACCTTTTCTTTAGAGGTTAATCTAAGTTCTTAAATTTTTTTAAAATAAGGTCGTCTAGTTTTAGACGACCTTATTTGTTTTGAAAGAATATTAAATTTTTTAGAAGTAATATTTATGTTAAATATTCTATTACATTAAGTTAATCTGACATAAATAGTTTGTATTGTGATGCTTATAAAGCTTTATAATTTAAGTTTTCTCGATACAGCTAAAGTTACATTTTTTAGTGTTATTTTGTTATTATTTTAATGCTTTTATGATAAATTTAGTATTTTTTTAATATTTTATTTGGAGTTTTAATATTTTATTTATACTTTAGCAAAATAATTATTAAATAGTCATACAGATGAAAACAAAATTTAATGGAATTTTAACGCTCTTGTTAGCGTTTGTTGTGCAGGTGTCGTTTGCACAAGACAAAAAAATTTCAGGTGTTGTTTCTGATAAAGTCGGACCAATGCTTGGGGTTAATGTGGTAAAAAAAGGCACTAATCAAGGTGCGGATACAGACATGGAAGGAAAATTCTCTCTTAAAGCAAAAGCTGGAGATGTATTAGTTTTTTCTTTTATGGGGTATGAAACTGTAGAAAAGGTTGTTGGAGCTTCTAACAAAATGAATGTTGTTATGAAAGAAGAAGCAAATCAACTAGAAACAGTTGTAGTAACAGCTTTAGGAATTAAGCGTGAAAAGAAAAGTTTAGGATATGCTTCGCAAGAGGTTAAATCAGATGCTTTGAAAGAGGGAACAACAAACACAGGTAATATTGCTTCGCAATTATCAGGTAAGGTTGCAGGGTTGAATGTAACAACAACAAATAACTTTGGAGGGTCTAGTAACTTGTTAATCAGGGGTGTAAAATCTCTGGGGGGGGGTAATCCTTTAATCGTAATTGATGGTTCGCCAGTAAATAACTCATCGACATCTTCTGGTGGAATGGACTACGGTAATGCATTATCGGATATTAATCAAGATGATATTGCATCAATGAATATACTTAAGGGTGCGGCTGCATCTGCTTTATATGGTGAAAGAGGTATCAATGGTGTTATTGTAATAACTACTAAAAATGGAAAAAGTAAAGGTGAAGACAATTCTTGGGGAGTTACTTTGTCTTCAGGAGTTACTGTTGGTACAATAGATAGAAGTACTTTTCCTAAATATCAAAATAATTATGGTGCTGGGTATGGGCCTTTTTATGGTTCTCCAGATGGATGGTTTGGATATGAGGATGTTAATGGTGATGGGACTGATGATCTTACAACAACTTTTACAGAGGATGCGTCTTGGGGTCCTAAATTTGATAAAAATAAATTAGTATATCAATGGGATGCTTTTGATAAAACATCCCCTAACTACGGAAAAGCAACGCCTTGGGTTGGTTTTAAAAATGATCCTTCTAAATTTTTCTCAACAGCTTTTACTTTTAATAATGGGGTAACTTTAGAAAAAGGATCAAAGGGTAAAAATATAGCATTTACTTATAATAATTTTCATTCATTAGGAATATTACCTAATTCAAAATTGGATAAGCATAGTTTTTCATTAAAGGCAAATTATGATTTAACAAAGAAACTTCATAGTTCATTTTACTCTTCGTTGACATTACAAGATACAAAAGGGCGTAACAAAACTGGATATTCTGATAACTTAATGTCTATGTTCCGTCAATGGTGGCAAGTAAATGTTGATGTGTTAGAACAGAAAAATGCTTATTTTAGAAATAAGGAAGCTTTTCAAAAAGGAATACTTGATGCTGAAGAGAATAGGTATGGAAATATTTCTTGGAATAGAAAATCACCAACAAATGCTCAACCTGAGTATTGGAATAATCCTTATTTCCAACGTTATGAGAGTTACTCTTCGGATGATAGATTTCGTTCGTTTAGTTATGCAAAATTAACTTATGATTTTAATGATCATCTAAGTTTAACAGGAAAAGTTTCATTGGATCGTACGGATTTAACTATTGAAGGAAGGATTGCTAAAGGTTCATTACCTATGGATTTTGGAGCATCAGGAAATGCTGTAAGTTCTGGTTATTCTAGAAAAGATATCACGCGTCAAGAAGTAAATTTAGATGCGATGTTAAATTACAATTATGACATCACACAAGGAATAGATGTAAGTGGAGTTTTAGGAGGAAATATTAGAAAAAATCATTTTAGTTCTACATATGCTTCTACAGAAGGAGGTTTAGTGGTTCCATATATATATGCTTTGTCAAATTCTAATAAAACACCTTTAGCACCAAGTGAGAGGTTAATCAATACACAAACAAATAGTGGATATGTGACAGCATCTTTTAATTTTTATAAGAAATTTTATTTAGACGCAACGTATAGAGTTGATAAAAGTTCTACACTACCTAAAGAACATAATTTATATACGTATCCTTCTGTTACGGGAGCGTTAATTTTATCAGAATTCTTTAAGCCAAGTTGGTTGAATTTTTGGAAAGTTAGAGCGAATTATGCAGAGGTTGGAGGTACAGCAGATGCATATCAGTTAGCTAATGTGTATTACCCTTCAGGATTATTAAATGGAGTTGGTATGGTTGATGTAAATGGAACAAAAAAGAATCCTAATTTAAAACCACAACGTTCGAAAGAAGTAGAGGTGGGTATGGAATTTAATTTGTTTAAAAATAGAGTAACTTTTGATGCAGCATATTATCAAACAAAAACTTTTGACCAAATTATTTCACTTCCAATATCTTCAGCAACAGGATATACTCGTAAGGTTGTTAATGCAGGGCAAGTAAATAATAGTGGTTTTGAGGCGCAATTAGGATTAGTTCCTGTAAAAACAGAAAATTTTACGTGGAATCTTGATTTAAACTGGTCAACTAATGATAATAAGGTTGTTGAATTATTTCAGGATAGTGAAAATTATCAGTTAGATTCTTATCAAGGAGGAGTTTCTTTAAATGCTTATAAAGGAAAATCTTGGGGTACTTTAATTGGGTCTGCATTTAAACTTGATGAAAATGGAAATAAAATAGTTAAAAAATATGGAAAAGATAAGTATGCCAAATATGCTATAGAAAATAATAAAGTGATAGGTAGTGCTATGCCTGATTGGATTGGTGGTATTCGTAACTCTTTTAAATATAAAAACTTTTCATTTAGTTTCTTGATTGATGTTAGGAAAGGGGGAGATATCTATTCTCTTGACCAATATTATGGTTTAGCTACAGGCTTATATGAAGAAACAGGTAACTATGACCGCTTAAAGGGACATGTTTTACCAGGTGTTTTTGCTGATGGGACAAAAAATAATTTACCTGCAAGACCAGGAGCGTATTTTGGATCATATGATGGATACAAGGTTAGTCCGAATCAAGCATTTGTATATGATGGTTCTTTTGTGAAATTAAGAGAAGCTAGTATTAGCTATAATTTACCTAAGAAAATGTTAGGAAAATCTGTAGATAATGTAAAATTATCATTAGTAGGTAGAAATTTATGGATAATTCACAAAAATTTACCTTATGCAGATCCGGAAGCAATGGTTGGTAGTGGAATTAGTGCTTATGGATATTCTGTAGGTTCTACCCCAACAACAAGAGATATCGGATTAAGTGTGTCAGTAAAATTTTAAAATAATAGAATAATGAAAAATATATTTAAAATATTAATAACAGGATCTGTTATTTCACTTGGAGTTGTTTCATGTAATAACGATGAGTTCGATAACTTAAATAATGATCCAAAGTATACTAAAAAGTTGCCATCTAAAAATTTATTAGCATCAACTTTATATAGTTCAGCAAAAGGAATGTATAGTCCAAGTGTAAACAGTAACAACTATCGTTTTTTTGTGCAACAATTATCAGAAACAACATATACTGATGAAACAAATTACGATCTTGTAAAACGTTCACAGCCTAGAAGAGTTTTTAATGATTTTTATACAAGTGGAATTAATCGACTAAAATTGGCTAAAGAGGCTTTGGATAAAGAAACAAATTTGGCTAATGTTAAGCTTAATAAATGGGCTACTTTAGAAATTCAAGAATTGTTTATTTGGGAAACTTTAGTTGATACCTATGGTGATTTGCCGTATTTTGAAGCTTTTAAATCTGAAGAATTTTTAGCTCCTAAATATGATGATGCTTTGACTATTTATAAAGATTTATTAAAAAGAATAGATGAGGTAGTTGCTAAAATAGATGTTTCTGTTAAAGGATATGGAGATGCTGATTTTATTTATCATGGAGATATGAATAAATGGAAGAAATTTGCCAATTCTCTTAAATTAAGATTAGGAGTGAATTTAGCAGATGTAGAACCAGCGTTATCTAAAACAACAGTTGAAGCGGCAGTAAATTCAGGAGTAATCTCTTCTGATGCTGAATCATATACATTGATTTGTGATGGTAGTATTTATGCTAATCCTGTGTATGATGCTTTTGTTCAGTCAGGACGTAGTGATTTTGTACCTTCAGATAGAATTGTTGATATGATGAATGATAAGAAAGATCCTAGGAGAGCTGTTTGGTTTACAAAGGTTGGTGGTGAATATAAGGGAGGTGTATTTGGAGCATCAAATGGATTTAGTAAATATTCACATTACACAGATGTCTTAACAAATGCTTCAGCTCCTATGAAATTGTTGAGTTATACAGAGGTTAGTTTCTTGTTAGCAGAGGCTTCGGCTCGTGGTTATAGTGTTGGTGGAGATGCAAAAGATTTATATGAGAAAGCTGTTAAAAATTCTATGGCAGAATGGGGGGTTGCAGAAGCAGATGTTACAACTTATTTAGGTGCAAATGCTTATGATGCTAGTAACTGGCAAAAATCAATAGGGGAACAAGCTTATGTTGCTTTATTTGATAGAGCTTTCCCTGTTTGGAATTTTGTAAGAAGATTGGATTTTCCTAAGATGAAAAGACCTGAAGATTCTGTTTTACCAGAAGGAGTCGTTTATCCTGTTAGAATGCCTTATTCTTCTCAAGAATATCAATTAAATGGTACTAATGTTAAAGCAGCGGCAACAGCAATCGGAGGAGATAAAGCAGGTACTAAATTGTTTTGGGATAAAAACTAAAACAAAGTAATTTATTTAAAAACATAAGTTTGTAAATTTCACTAACTTTGTTTTCATGAAACCGTCTAAAGTAATTTAGGCGGTTTTTTTATTTGGTAATAATATAAACGGCATACTATTTGATAAATAAAGTACGTAATTAAAAAAATAAACAAATGAAATTAGTATTTAAGGTTATGATTGCATTAATGGTGTTTGGTGCAACAGAAATAGGGTTTTCTCAAAAAACAAAAACGGCTAAAAAAACAGCAAAAATAAAAAAGACAAAAAAGAAAGCCAAGAAAACGAAAACAGGAAAGTTTACAAAGGCTAAGGCTAAAAGTTCAACAGCTAAAACTAAAAAAGGAAAGTTAACAAAAACCAAGGCTAAAAGTTCAACTAAAAAATCGACTAAAAAAGTTACCTCAAAAGTTAGAAAAACAAAATCGAAAGATAAGGTATTCAAAAAAGATTCTAAAGGTAGAACAATATATGTTGGACCTAAAGACGGAAAATATTATATTAATAAAAATGGTAATAAAACTTATGTAAAATAAGATTTTAATAAATAGTAAAGCCTCATAATTTGTGAGGCTTTTTACAATTTATATTAAATTTAAAGTACAGTTTATGCAACAAAATTTAATTTTAATAATTTTTATAATTGTTACTTTGGGAGCTTTTGCTTTTTACTATTTTATAGCATTTAAGCCCCAAATGGACGAGGCATCAGAAAAATCAGGTTATGATTTTTGGGGTAGAGTCTTCGGAAAATACTCACGATTTATAGTGTTTTTACTCTTTTTTATTGGCTTTCCGTTGTTTGCTTACTTTGTACTTACGCCAATGTTTTCTGTTGATACCAATATTGAAACAGTTGCACAAATACAAGAATACGCTAATAATAACACGAATTTTTTAACAAGCTTATATGAAAAAATCAATCAATTTGGAGGCAGTATTATTGAAAAAGGACAACAAAACCAAGCCATAGGCGGATTGATAATTTTGGCTTGTGGAATTATTTTTCTTATCGGAATAATTGTAGATGCCGATTGGATTTTAGACTCAAACAGCAGAGGTAGTTTTAACTTTTTATTGCGAATTTTAACTGACTCTGGCAATCGTAAAAAAGCAAGAATGTTAATGCTTATCCCTACATTTTTGCTTATTATCGCAGGACTATTGCTAATTTTTGGACATTTGGCATTTGGTGGAAAATAATTATGTTAGATTTAAAACATCCTAAAACGGAGTATATTTTCAAAATATCGCGCCATATAGATAACATAAAAATGATGTGGTTAGATATGATTAAGCACAAAGTATTTGACATCGAAAAGTTCAATTTAATCAAAATAGAATTTAAAAATTTGAATTTAATTTGTGAAAATGACTTTTTCAAAAATGAAAAAGAGGAAGTTTTCGTAATCTCAAATGAAATAATAACTGCAATTGAAAAATACAAAGACATAAAAATTGAAGATGATTACCAAATTATTGATAAAATTTGTAAAATTGAAAATCTAACAGATGTTTGGCTTATTTAAAGAGAATGAAATTTAATAAATTATAAAAATGATATGAAAATTTTTACAATAATTGTAATCGGACTTTTTACAATTAACATCATCGGCTATTTATATTTTAAATTTCTGAAAGTAAAAGGAAAATATGTGGAAAAACGAAAGGATATTCCAAGACTTTATTATCGTGAGCAAAAATTGCTTGGCAGAGAATATTATAATCAGTTTTTGAAAGCCGACAAATTTGAAGAATTGGTACAACTTGCAAAAGAATATGTAAAACTTGATGATGAAGAAAAACATAAAAATTATCAAGAGATCGGTTTTGAAACTTATCAAATAATGCAAAATATACCTCGTTTAAAAAATAAATTTCATTTTCAAAGGGTACATTTGCGATATAAAAGCGAAGGAATATACCGTTTAGACGATGATAGTTTGTGTTATAAGCCTTATTTTATGGTAATGTTTGATGAATTTATACCACAAAATTATTTTATTTCCTATCTTCCAAATGAACAAAAAATTGAAATTTTAACTCACAATATCCAAACTGATAATCTAGATATAAAGGAGCAAATTAACATTGCAAAACCTTTGGTAAATCGTCAAATGATTAGAAAAATTGAAGAAACTTTTAGAACATTTTTTGAGTTTTTAACTGATGAAATTGCGATGCTAAAAGAGGAGAAAGAAAAAATAAATGCCGAAAAACGAGAAAAATTATTTGCAACAACTGATGTCCTACAACGAGCCAAAGCCTTGTATGATTTGCTAAAAATTCCACAGGACGATCAAGAAGAAATCTACAAACAAATTATTGATGAAGATGAAATTTTGAATTTAGGATTAATGGATTATGATTATATTCTTGTAGATGACATTCATTGGGGCGAAATTGACACACTTGAAAACAGAGCATTTTTTGCTCACTATGGCGTAGAAAAGGCCTTTGAAAAATGTTTGCATTATTTTGATTTTGACGGTTGGCATCATTTTTATTTTATATCTGCGGTAGCAAAAGAGATTTTAAAATATGGAAAAACGCTTGTCAATTTGCGTGATTTTTATTTAGGAGTTTCCAAATATGTGATTATCGATAGTAAAGATAGGGTAAAAATAAGCACTATTGCAGACAAATTAAAAGAACACCACGAAATAAATGGAATTGTATTTTTTGATGAAGTTGGTCAAAATTATCCATTACCAGAAGAAAATTTATTTGACCAAATTGGATATAAAATCAAAGCACAAAAAAACCGAACAATTGCTGATGTTCGTAGTGATTTAATCAAGTTAAACGATTATTTATTAGGCGATTCAACAACCAAAAATATAGATGCTAAATTCCCTATTTTCACACCCAAAAACAGCATAAAAGTAGAATGGAAACTTGATGATGAAAATTATAATATTGATACGAGTTTTGAAATTTATATTTCAAATAAAGGAATATCATTTGTGGAATTATGTTTTGCTTTGGAGCAGGAAGTTGCAAAAATCACAAACTTTACAAATGATGTTTTTACCATTCAATCTTTTGAATTAGGATATGATAATCAGCCAACTTTTATTTTGGAATTGAGTAGTGAATTAAGTAACGAATAAAATCAACTAATGGAATATCTATATATTGTAGAATATATTGTAATACAAATTATAGCAATTGTTTTGTTAATACGTTCAATAAAAAATTATTCAGAAGATGGTGATTATTAATACAACAAATTCAATAAATAAATTCTTTCGTTCAAATTATAAAATTTGAATTACAATTTTAGAAGAAATACAAGAATGTTTATTATGACGAAGGTTATACCAAATCAGGGCGTATTTTTTTAGTTCGTTCTAAGGCTTGTTCTTCTCGCCATTGCTCTATTTTAGGAAAATTCCCTGATAACAGCACCTCCGGAACTTTAAGCCCCTCATAATCAGAGGGACGCGTGTAAACTGGTGGCGACAATAAATTATCTTGAAATGAATCCGTCAATGCTGATGTTTCGTCACCTAAAACCCCCGGAATCAAGCGAATAATACTATCACATAAAACCGCTGCCGCAAGTTCCCCTCCTGTCAATACATAATCTCCAATAGAAATTTCAAGAGTGATATATTTATCTCTAACTCGCTGATCTACACCTTTATAATGCCCTGTAAGAATAATAATATTTTTTTTCAATGACAAATTATTTGCAGTAGTCTGATTTAGCGTTTTAGCATCAGGTGTCATATAAATAATTTCGTCGTATTCTCGTTCAGCCTTTAGTTTTTCGATACATTGAGCAATAGGCTCAATCATTAAAACCATTCCTGCTCCCCCACCGAACTGATAATCATCTATTTGACGATATTTTCCTTTTCCATATTCACGAAGATTATGCAGATGAATTTCTACAAGATTTTTATCTTGTGCACGTTTAATAATCGAATGATTAAAAGGACTTTTTAATAAATCAGGCTCTACACTAATAATGTCTATTCGCATATTATATTTTTTTAAAATCCAACAGCTTTATCATCGCCACGATAATCAGCTCCACCTTCAAGTTTTCCATTTGGTAAAATCAAAATTCCCTCCACTTTTCCAAGAATTAAATTTTCTTCTTCTTTAACAGTGTATCCTTTCTTTTCTAATACTGACAATGTTTTTTTACCAAATTTATTAGGCTCAAAAATAACCTCATCTGGCAACCATTGATGATGAAAACGAGGTTGATTAATTGCTTTTTGCATTGACATTTTAAATTCATGAACATTTAAAATAGTTTGCAAAACAGAGGTAATAATTGTAGACCCTCCCGGAGTTCCAAGCACCATATACAATTTCCCTTTTTTCTCAATAATCGTTGGTGTCATTGAACTAAGCATTCGTTTTTCTGGCTGAATTTCATTAGCCTTTGCCCCCACAAGTCCAAACATATTTGGCACACCGGGTTTACTTGAAAAATCATCCATTTCATTATTCAAAAAGAAACCTAATTCATTGGAATACAACTTACAACCATAATTTCCATTTAATGTTGTAGTAACCGCGACCGCATTACCATATTGATCTACAATAGAATAATGTGTAGTTTCCTTACTTTCAATTATTTGTATATTCCCATGAGCCACTTCCGAAGACGGTGTCGCTTTGTCAAAACTAAAATTTTGCATACGCTTTTTAGCATAATCTTTACTTAGTAATGTAGTGGGAATAGTTACAAAATCGGGATCTCCTAAAAAATAATTTCTGTCAGCATAAGCTCGACGCTCCGCCTCTATTATCAATTGAATTGTTTTTACAGAATTATGTCCGAATTTATGTAAATCATAAGGTTCAATAGCATTAAAAATCTCAGCCAAAGTAATTCCTCCACTTGACGGCGGAGACATTGAGATAATCTTTAAATCATCATAGTTGAAAATAATTGGAGTTCGCCAAATTGGTTTGTAATTCTCTAAATCTTCTTTTGTGATAATTCCTCCATTTTCTTGAATAAATTTCACTAATTTATCAGCAATCGCTCCCTTATAGAAAACATCTTTTCCGTCTTTTTTAAGATACTCCAAAGTATTCGCCAAAGCCTTATATCTTATAGTGTCCCCTGCTTTCCAATGATGCTGTAATAAAATAGGATTTTTATTTACTTTTTTAAAGATTTCTTGAAATTTAGAAATTCGTTTAGCTTCTTTCTCAGTAACAATTACACCGTTTTTTGCTAAATCGATTACAGGTTGAATAATTTCATTGATAGCTAATTTTCCGAATTTTTTATGAACTTCAAAAAGTCCTGCCACTGTTCCTGGAACTCCTATTGCCATTGCACCAACTGTACTTTTATCTTTAATAACATTTCCGAGAGAATCCAAATACATATCTCGATGTGCTTTTTTAGGTGCTTTTTCCCTATAATCCAAAGCCCCTATTTCGCCATTTTTGGTTCTATAAACCATAAAACCACCGCCCCCAAGATTTCCTGCATTAGGATAACAAACTGCCAAGGCTAAATCTGTTGCAACCATCGCATCCCAAGCGTTTCCTCCTTTTTTTAGAATTTCAACTCCTATTTTTGATGCCTCTTCACGAGCAGAAACAACCATAGCATGATCAGCAACGATTCCTTTGTCATTTGTTTTACATTGTATCAAAACAAATACGACAATTACTAATAATTTTTTCATTTGTTATATAAATAAGATTGTAGAATAATTGTGGCACTAATTTCATCTACTAAGGCTTTATTTTGACGTTGTTTTTTCTTTAAACCGCTGTCAATCATCGTCTGAAATGCCATTTTTGATGTAAATCGTTCATCAATTCGTTTTATAGGAATTTCAGGAAAATTAGCATTCATTTTTTCTATAAAGGGCAAAATTAATTCTTCGCTTTCGCTGTCTGAATTATCCATTTGTTTAGGTTTTCCTATAATGAATAAATCAACATTTTCTTTAAAGGTATAGTCTTTTAAAAAAGAAATTAGTTCATCAGTATTAACCGTTGTAAGCCCTGATGCAATGATTTGCAATTCATCTGTTATCGCAATTCCTGTTCTTTTTTTTCCGTAATCAATAGCTAAAATTCTTCCCATAGAATTAAAAAAATGAGGCTGTCTAAAAAGTATTAAAACAAGTCTTTACGAGAAATTTATAATTTCGAAGTAATCTCATAATCAACAATTTATTTTTTGAGATT
>PDWI01001988.1_pt1 | contig 31573 bp, 30 predicted proteins | sample 1430891 | NCBI WGS metagenome assembly PDWI01 (sample SAMN01162508, study PRJNA174530) | Oral metagenome, whole genome shotgun sequencing project. | biome: Marine environment; feature: Marine mammal; material: Swab sample of the gingival sulcus; isolation source: swab sample of gingival sulcus... | reverse complement strand
AAGTGACATAGATGTTGCCTTTCCTATCATTCACGGTTCTGGTGGAGAAGATGGGATTTTGCAAGGATTTTTAGAATTTTTAGAAGTGCCTTATGTTGGCTCTGGCGTTTTAGCGTCATCGCTTTGCATGGATAAATATAAAACCAAGCAAGTGTTAAAAATGGCAGGGATAGCGGTTTTAGATGATATCTTAATTCGCAGTGTCGACTATAAAAAAAATCCAGAGGTGGTTATTGCAGAAATCGATAAAAACTTAAATTATCCGATTTTTATTAAGCCGACATCACTTGGCTCTAGCGTTGGTATCACAAAGGTGAAGAGCAAAGACGACTTGCGAGAAGCACTAGATTTAGCCTGCTCACTTGGCAGGGAAGTATTAGCAGAACGTGGCTTAGAAAGACCGCGCGAGCTTGAATGTGCCCTTGTCGGCAATGACGAACCAAAGGCTATGGCTATTGGCGAAATCATTCCTAGCCATGAAATTTATGATTATGAAGCAAAGTACTCTGAGGATGCACTTAGCACTTTGATTGCACCTGCTGAATTAGAACAATCCTTAGAAGATGAGATTAAAACGCTCGCTTTAGAAATATATAAAATATTGGGGATTGCAGGGTTAGCGCGCGTCGACTTTTTGCTCGATAGAGAAAGCGAAAAACTTTACCTTAATGAAATCAATACTTTACCTGGTTTTACAAAATATAGTATGCACCCAAGACTTTGTGCGGAAGCGGGAATGGATTATTCAGAATTAGTAAGTACACTCATTACTTTAGCAGAGGAGCGCTATCTTGAAGACAAAAATATCTTTAAGCGTTAAGTCAACGCAAAAGCTTTCTGGGATGGAGCCGCAAGTAATGGAGTTTGTGACGGAAGGCTTGCTCTACGAAAAACCAGATGCGCATTATATTATTTACGATGAGAGTGAATTGTCGGGCTTAGAAGGGCACAGAACCTGCCTTAGAATTAGTGCGAAAAATGTGATAATGTCGCGTTTTGGCGAACATAAATTAAAAATGTTTTTTGAAGTAGGCGAACGCTACACGACCAAATATCATACACCAGCTGGCTTAATCAAGATAGAATATTTGACCAATGATATCAATCTTGATATTTCAGCGCGCAAAGGCATTATTACCGTCGATTACGACATGGCGATTAAAGATTTACAAGAGGGAAATAATTTATTAGAAGTTAGTTATAAAAAGATATTAGAATAGAGGGGAAAATGAAATTTATATCATGGAATGTCAACGGCATTAGAGCAGCGATTAAAAAAGGTTTTTTAGAGTATTTTAATGAGCAAGACGCTGACTTTTTTTGCTTACAAGAAACAAAATGCCAAGTCGGACAAGTAGAAATAGAATTAGACGGCTATCATCAGTATTGGCATCAAGCCGATAAAAAAGGCTATTCGGGAACGGCGATTTTCACTAAACACGAACCGTTAAATGTAGCTTATGATTATGGCGATAAAGACGAGCATAAACACGAGGGGCGTGTCATCACATTGGAATACAATGACTTCTATCTTGTCAACGTGTATACGCCAAATTCAAAAGACAAACTCTTGCGCCTCGATTACAGACAAGTTTGGGAAGATGATTTCCGCGCTTATTTACAAGAACTAGATGTAAAAAAACCAGTCATTCTTTGCGGCGATTTGAATGTTGCTCACACAGAAATCGATTTAAAAAACGATAAAACTAATCATTTTAGCGCTGGTTTTACCGATGAGGAGAGAGGCAAATTTTCAGAACTCTTAGCGGCAGGCTTTACCGATACTTTCCGTTATTTTTATCCCGATAAAGAGCATATGTACTCGTGGTGGTCATATCGTGGTAGAGCACGTGACCGCAATGCAGGCTGGAGAATAGATTACTTTGTCACGTCAAAGCGTTTAGACGACAAACTCGTCGCCGCAGAAATTCACACAGAACAGTTAGGCAGCGACCACTGCCCAGTTATGCTAGACATTGACCTATAATGTTTGAGCAAAAATTCGCCAAAGAAGCCGAGCTTTATTTACCAGTGAAAGCCTTTCTTGAAGCGAGAGGCTATGTCGTCAAAGGCGAAGTTAAGTCTTGTGATATACTTGCGGCAAAAGATGAACTATATATAATTATAGAGCTTAAGCTCAGCTATAATTTAAAACTCGTTTTTCAAGCAGTGGAAAGGCAAGATAGCTGCGACAATGTAATGATAGCCATTCCAGATTATGCTTTTGAGACGCGCAAAAAGCAAATACTTAAGTTGATGAAAAAACTCAATGTAGGTATTTTGACGATTTCAAAGCGCCCTAGCGGCTTGGTAGTAAAAGAAGAGCTTGCATTAAATGAATTGTCATCGTTTGTCGATGAAGAATTAGAAAGAGAATTTTCAGAACGCAGTTTTGACCTTAGCCCAAGTACCAACATTGTGCCCTATACCGTTACAGCTTATAAAGAAAAAGCGATAGCACTAGCGGTTTTACTGAGTTTAAATGATGAAATGAGTATTAAAGAGTTAAAAGCATTAACGGCTATTGAGAATGTTCAGCCGATTTTATACAACAATTACGATGGTTTTTTTGAGCGGACAAAGCGCGGTGTTTATCGCTTGACAGCGGTTGGTTTGGAAAAACTACAAAAATATCCACAACTAGTTGAATTTTACAGTAATAAATTTAGAGGTAGCAAATGTTAGCAGTTATTTACTTAGAAAATAATTTTAGAACATATGATTTAGCTTTGGCACTGAAGCTTTTTAGTCCAGAAAATGGCTTCGAGCGTTTGGTGACAGCACGCGACAAAGCTAGACTCAAATCGCAAAGTGGCTTAGAAATTAGCGTTAAAGAAAAGGTTTTAGCTATGCCAAAGGCAGATGTGCTAATTCTTTTAGGCGGTAGTGACGATGAGGCTGAATTTTTAGGTGTGAATGATTACATATATAAAAATATGTTGCAATTACAGGCGATTGTTGCTATTGGTTCGGCTACTACCTTTGTTGCCAAAACGGGTTTGTTTCAAACGAATGCTTTAACCATGTCAAAAGCGGCTTATAAGAAGCATAAAAAACTACAGTTTGAATATAAACAAGAAGCTGTTGTTGTCAGCGACAATTTAATTACAACTGTGTTGCCGCAGTATAGTCTATACGCTTTTCGCGAGGCGCTTCACTTGGCTGGAAAACAGGCGAGCGCGGTTTTACATCAAAGTGGACTTCATTTACCAGCTTTACCAGACAGCAAAGTCTACAAAAAAACAGAAAAACTTTTTTTTAAGGCAAATGCTCGTTATGATAAAGACTTAAGTCAAAGGCAGTCGCTCAAACAGGCAGCGACAATTTATCTCTTTGACGATATTGAGTTAGTCGATATTCTGATTCTCGATAATCTACTATCACATTTGCCTTATAATGTAAGTTATATAGCCAATAGAACGGGTGAAGTCTATGTAGGCGATGGCATAAAATTATACGCTGCTAGTGCTATACATAATATCAGTTCTACACAGCTTTTAATTATTGCCAGCGGTAAAGGCATTGATCAGTGCATGGTCAGCTCATTTTTAACACATTGGCTAAAGGGAATTGCACCGTCGTCTTATCGCGTGTTAACCATAGGCGAGGGCGAAAAATTATTGGGCGTATCAGGTGCGCTAATCGATGTCGATATCGATTACTTAGAGAGTCTTAGTTTGGGCGAAGGCAAATTCTTGTTAACAAAAAATATTGGCGAAGCAGTCAAGGCGATAGAAATATTTGCTAGTGGGGATTTTAAATACAAACGCTCAGAATATTTTCCTATATAAGAAAAGAGAGTATAATGCAAGATGCACGTTCAAAAATGTTGGGAGAAAAACCCTTAATACCGCTTTTTATTAAGCTTGCTATACCGTCGATTATCGGTATGTTAACGCAAGCTTTTTATAACGTTGCCGATAGGTATTTTGTCGGTAATATAGAAAATGTCGGCGGACTTTCTATTGCAGGTGTCGGCGTCACATTACCTTTACTTTTTGTGTTAATGGGTGTGTCCATGCTTTGTGGCATCGGCGGCGCTGCTAATATTTCCATTAAAATGGGGCAAAAAGATAAGGCAGGTGCAGAAAAAGTCTTAGGCAATGCACTGTCGTCACTTGCTATCATTACTGTACTAATAAATGTTAGCTTTTTATTTTTTTCAGAACCAATACTTAAATTATTTGGTGCAACGGCAGAAAATTTACCCTATGCTTTAACGTATTTTAGAATTATTTTAATTGGTAACTTTTGGAATAGTTTTGCCTTTGCTTTTAATCAGTTAATTAGGGCGGAGGGGAATTCAAAAAGGGCGATGTACGCCATGCTTATCGGTGCGGGTAGTAATATTATTTTAGACTATATTTTTATTGTTATTTTCGGTTGGGGTATAAGCGGCGCAGCCTATGCAACGATAACAGCACAGCTTTTTTCTTTCTTATTTGGCGCTAGCTATTTTCTGCTTAATCAAAGTACGATTAAGTTAAGAATGTCAAATTTTAAGTTAGATATAAAAATAATCACAAGAATATTTGCCATTGGCTTTTCGCCATTTTTTATGCAAATTGCAGGTTCGCTTGTCGGCGCGATTTTAAACAATTCGCTTAAGTTCTATGGCGGGTCGGCAGCGCAGGGGGCTTACGCCATTATTATGGCGGTTTCTATGCTCTTTTTAATGCAGGTTTTTGGTATGAACCAAGCCTTACAACCAATTACAGGCTTTAATTTTGGTGCTCAAAATTATCAGCGCGTTATTAAGACGACTTACATCGGTATAGCTGCTGCAACGATAGTAATGACAACGGGTTGGCTTTTAATTCAGCTTAAGCCAGAAATGCTCGTTGCTATTATGACAAAAGATAAGGAAGTTTCAGCAATTGCAGTCGGAGGGATTAGAATTTTTTATCTCGTAATGCCTTTTATTGGCTTGCAAATTATTAGTGCCAACTTTTTTCAATCGATAGGTAAGGCGAAAGTCGCTTTTATGCTTTCCATTAGTAGACAGGTATTATTTCTCATTCCACTACTTTTAATCGTCCCTAAATTTTTAGGGCTCAACGGTATTTGGTATGCTAAAATGATATCCGATTGCCTCGGCTTCGCACTCACGCTGTTCTTCTTAATACGCGAACTCCGAATATTAAAAAGCGCCGAACAACAAGCCTTAGAAACTTAACGCGGTATAAATAATTTTAAATACAACATACATATTGATATTAATACTTCGCAGGCTGCCAATTAACAATAAATATTATGACAAAGTCTAATATTTATTGTTAAGGCGCAAGCGACTTCACTACGTTGCAGTCGCTTGCGCTGCTCACAAGAGTATTTTGCTAAAGCAAAATCTTCCTTGTGAACTTGGTTCGCGATGGGTGCTTTTGTACCGTTATCATTATTAAACGAAAGCTTTGTTTCAATCGCGATTTATATAAGAATTTGTCTTATTATCGAGCTTTGCTTACACGATTTTCCATTAGTATGATAATAAAACTAGCGCTTAATATCAAGAGCATACCAACAGACATTTTCCCCGTAAACGTTTCATGCAAAACAAAAGCGCCGAGCAACACACTAGTTAATGGCTCAAAAGTGCTAAGTATCGCTGCACTTTCAGCACCTACATAATTAACGGCGAGTTGAAATAAAGTCGAGCCGCCAAAGCCTATAATTAAACAACAAATAAAGGCAAAGGCAAAATTAGCTGGCGTAAAGTCAAAATGAAAACGGTTTAAAGCAATACCTATGCAGGCAGTAAATATACAGGAAAATAAGTTGATATAAAATGCAGCGACCAAAGGCTTGATGCTTTTGATTTTAGAATTGGCAAGCATTAAAATATAGGCGCTGTAAGTAAAGGCAGAAATTAGCGCTAAAGATAGACCAAGGATATTAATTTTCCCCGATAGGTCAAACAGCAAAATCAGCCCTATTCCCGCTAAGACAACAGCTAAATGTTTGAGTGGATTAGTTTTTTCTTTGGCAAAAAATATACCAAAACTGGCAACGATAACAGGATAGGCAAAATGCAGCGTCGTTGCCATGCCTGATGCTATATAGTGATAAGAAGCAAAGAGAAAAATCGAAGTAAAACAAACGCCTAAAAGTCCAGCTATGGCTAGAGTTGGCACTAATTTTTTATCAATTTTTAAGCTTTGTTTTTTAAAGAGATTCACACAAAATAATAGAAGCACAACGCTAAAACAGCGGAGAAAAACCAAGTTGATTTCATTGCCACCTAATTGATAAAGCGATTTTGTAACCAGTGGCATAGCACCGTAAATTATAGCAGAAGTAATGGCTAACATTACACCCAAGCTACGCTTTGACATAATCCCTCCTAAGTGTTGTTACATATTTTGATAAGGGTATTATAGCACAGAGCGCGTTGAGAGTAAACACTTTATCAGCTCTCATACGTAAGACGGGGCTTGATTTTTTTGTGTTTTTGGGCTAAAATAAGATGTAATCGTATTTTAGCCCAAATGAATAGTTTTGAATCTATTATTCTTTGCGCTGTCATTTTGAGGAGGAGCGTTAGCGACGACGTAGAAATCTTAGCGCAAATTTATTAAGATAATTCAGAATATATGATGATTGTTCGCCCCAAAGGAGCGCTTATGAATTATATTAAAAGGGATTTAGAAAGCAAAATTCTAAGTTTGACAGAAGAATATGCGTGTATATTGCTAACGGGTGCTAGACAAGTTGGCAAAACAACACTTTTCAAAAAAATAACAAAGACAACAAGAGAATATGTTAGCTTAGATGACTTAGAGGAAAGAAGGCTTGCGCAAACGGATCCCGCACTTTTCTTCCAGCTCCATAAAACGCCAGTATTAATAGATGAAGTTCAATACGCGCCCGAACTATTTTCTTATATAAAAATTCAAATTGATAATGGGGCAAAAGCTGGCGATTTTTGGTTGACGGGGTCGCAGGCATTCAAATTGATGAGCTTGGCAAGTGAATCGCTTGCTGGTAGAGTTGCTCTTATTCATATGCCTGCTATATCTCAGCACGAACTTTATAGTACAGCTGAATTGCAAACTTTTGAGCTAACAATAGAAGACTTGAAGCAAAGAAAGCAGTCCTACAAAAAAGCAGATACTTTAGAAATCTATCAGCGGATTTGGCAAGGTTCTATGCCAGCGCTTGTCAGTGGGAAATACAGCGATAGAGATGTTTTTTATAGCAGTTATTTGCAGACCTACATAGATAGAGATATTGCTGAGTTAATCAAAATATCGGATAAATATAAATTTCAAGATTTTATCAGAGCTGCCGCTTGTAGAATTGGGCAACTATTAAATGTGCACGATATCGCTTCTGATGTTGGTGTTTCTGATGATACAGCAAAGCGCTGGTTGGGTGTATTAGAAAAATCAGGTATTATATTTTATTTAAGACCATATTCTAATAATCTGCTTAAAAGAACGATAAAAATGCCGAAGTTATATTTTTTTGATACGGGCTTAGTGGCGTATTTGACAAAATATTCTAATGCAGAAATTTTGGCAAATGGTGCACTTAATGGACAAATATTAGAGAATTACGTTGTTTTAGAAATAGTAAAATCCTTTTTAAATCAGGGGAAAGACCCGCTACTATGGTATTATAGGGATAAAGCTAGTAATGAAATTGATATAGTAATAGAAGCCGACGGTATGTTATATCCATTAGAAATAAAAAAGACAGCAAATCCTAAAGCACAGCTTGTAAAAAGCTTTAAAGTTTTAGATAAAGCGAGCCTCAAACGTGGTGCTGGCGCAGTACTTTGTATGCGTGAAGACTTTTCTCTTATCGACGAAAACAATTATATTATTCCTATATGGATGTTATGATTTAAAAACGAAAGGTATCGATTATTATGATGATTAACAAGCGCCTAATCAATATGGCTCCTGAGTCGAAAAAGCACATTAAAAAAAATGTGCTCTTTCAGGCGCTGACATTAGTGACGAATATTATTATTATTTTTAGCATAGCCTATATTATCAATAATTATCTATTGCTAAAAAGCTTAAGCACCAATGGTTTAGTGGTTATAACTACCGTGATTATAGCGGCTTTATTCGCCAAGTTCATTTTGACGAAAAAGGCTGTTTATGAAAGCTATTTGGCAGCGAAAGATATTAAACTAATTTTACGTAGTAAAATCTATCAAAAGTTATTGAGACTAGGTAGTAATTATAAAGAAAAAGTAGCGACGGCAGAAGTCGTGCAAGCATCTGTTGAAGGCGTAGAACAGCTAGAAACTTATTTTGGCGCTTATTTGCCGCAATTTTTCTATGCACTTTTAGCGCCAGTTATGCTTTTTATCGTCCTCTCACCTATTAGTTTGCTTGCGGCGATTAGCTTATTTTTATGTGTGCCCTTAATTCCAATTTCTATTATCTTGGTGCAGAAGTTTGCCAAGAAAATTTTAGCAAAATATTGGGGGCAATATGTCAAACTCGGCAGTAGTTTTTTAGAAAATATAGAGGGCTTAACAACGCTTAAAATTTATCAAGCTGATGAAACGAAGCAAGCAGAGATGAATGTAGAAGCGGAGCATTTTCGCCGAATTACAATGAAAGTATTGACCATGCAGCTCAATTCAATTACCTTGATGGACTGGGTTGCTTATGGTGGTTCAGCGCTCGGTATTGCAATGGCGCTCTTAGAATTTCAGGCGGGCAAAATTTCGCTTTGGGGTTGTTTTGTCATCATTATGCTTGCTGCTGACTTTTTCTTGCCTCTACGGATGCTAGGTAGTTATTTTCATATAGCGATGAATGGCATGGCGGCAAGTGAAAAAATCTTTAAGCTCTTAGACTTAGAGGAAAACGAAGCAGGGCAAGCGCTGATTGACAAATTAGATATAGAATTTAGTGCTGTCAATTACGCTTATCAAGATGATGTGATGGTATTGAAAGCCATCAATCTACAAATACCAGCACAAAGTTTTGTCGCTATTGTTGGCGAAAGCGGTAGTGGTAAGTCGACGATAGCAAAAATTATTGCGGCAGAAAATGCTAACTATCAAGGCTCTGTTACAATCGGCGATGTAGAATTAAGCAGTATCAATCAATATAATTTAAAACAAAATATCAGTTTAATTAGTAATAATAGTTATATATTTAAAGGCACAGTTAGAGAGAACTTGTTAATGGCAAAAGCAGACGCGTCAGAAGCAGAACTCTGGCAAGTGTTAGAAAAAGTCAATCTTGCGGCATTCCTACGTTCAGAACATGGCTTGGATACTGCATTAATAGAAGCGGGCAATAATTTTTCTGGCGGTCAAAAACAGCGTTTGGCTGTGGCGAGGGTGCTTTTACACGATAGTGATATTTATATATTTGATGAAGCGACTAGCAACATCGACGTTGAGAGTGAAAATATCATTATGGATTTGCTTCATCAATTAGCAAAAGATAAAACGATTATTTTAATTTCGCATCGACTTGCCAACGTCGTCAGTGCCGATACTATTTATGTCTTAGACAATGGCGAGTTAAAGGAAAGCGGAGCACACGAACAGTTGTTAGCCAGTCAATCTATTTATTACGACTTGTGGCAGGCGCAGAGCGAACTAGAACAATACAGGGGGGGCAATGATGAAAACAAAGCGTAGTGCATTACAAGTCATGCTGAGTTTGATTGGGCTTGTCAAACCCCTAGCGCCAGTGATGATACTTGCCATTATCATGGGCGTAATTGGCTTTTTAACGGCGATTTTTATAACAGTTATGGGTGCTTTAGGCATGGCGACAGTCTTGGGACTACCTAGCGGACTAGCTTTAAAACAAGTTTTTATATATTTAGCGATATTTGCTTTAGTTAGAGGGGTGTTGCGTTATGCAGAGCAGGCGAGCAATCACTATATTGCTTTTAAACTTTTAGCCCTAATTCGCGATAAAGTTTTTACAGCCTTACGCAGATTGGCGCCAGCTAAACTTGAAAATCACGATAAAGGCGATTTGATTGCTTTGATTACGAGCGATATTGAGCTCTTAGAAGTTTTTTACGCTCATACGATTTCGCCAGTTTGCATAGCTATAATTATAAGTGTTATTATGACCAGTTTTATCGCCTCATATCATTGGCTTTTAGGCGCAATAGCGCTCCTTGCTTATATCACTATAGGCGTGATTTTGCCTTACTACATAGCAAAAAGTTCTACGGCATTAGGCGCTGAGCACAGAACAAGATTTGCTGAATTAAATGCTTTCTTTCTCGATTCTCTAAGGGGATTAAGTGAGATTATACAGTTTGAATATGGAACAAAACGTTTAGACCAAATCAAAATGCGTACAGAGGAAATGTCAAGTTGGGAAAAAAGGCTCAAAAAACAAACGGGCAATAATTCCGCTATTTCAGGCTTCTTGATTTTAGCTTTTACCTTGTTGGTATTAGCTGTGAGTAGTTCTCTCTATCTCGCAGGTGAAGTTGACTTAACAGCTGTGATTGTGCCGACAGTAGCTATGGCATCGTCTTTTGGCGCAGTTCTCGCGATTGCCAACCTAGGTAGTGGCTTGGTAAATACCATTGCTGCGGGCAATAGGGTTTTAGATATTTTAGCAGAAGAGCCTGTCTTGAAAGAAAATATAGAAGGAACAGAGCCTGACTTTACTGGCGCTAGTTTTATAAATGTCGACTTTGCCTATGACGAGCAAAAAATCCTAGAGAATTTTAATATTAAGTTAGAAAAAGGCAAAATAACGGGCATCATCGGTAGTTCGGGTAGCGGCAAATCGACCATGCTTAAATTATTAATGCGTTTTTGGGATAGGGATAGCGGCGATATCACAATTGCAGATAGCGATATTAAGCAGATTAAAACAAGGCATTTGCGGAATTTAGAAAGCTATCTTACGCAAGAAACGGTATTATTCAAAGCGACGATTGCAGAGAATATCAGGGTGGCAAAGCTAGATGCAAGCGATGATGAGCTCGTGCTTGCTGCCAAAAAAGCATCCATTCACGATTTTATCATGAGTTTGCCTCAGGGCTATCAGACGGAAGTCGGCGAATTGGGCGACACGCTTTCGGGCGGGCAACGACAAAGAATAGGCTTAGCGCGGGCATTTCTACACAATGCACCGCTTCTACTTTTAGACGAACCGACCAGCAATCTCGACAGTTTAAATGAAGCTGTTATTTTAAAAGCCTTAAAAGAAGATAGCAATAGAACAACAGTCTTAGTATCACACAGACAATCGACAATGACAATAGCAGACAAAACTTATTCAGTTGAAAATGGCAGGGTGAGTTAAATGAAAAAAACCGTGTATTTAGCATTTGGCTTCCTTTTCTTAGCCCTAGCCGTCATTGGTACACTGCTGCCTATTATGCCTACAGTTCCATTCTTGCTTTTAGCGGGTTTTTGTTTTAGCCGTAGTTCAGAGCGTTTTGATAATTGGTTTAAATCGACAAAAATCTACCAAAACAACTTGGCAGATTACGTCAGTGGTCAGGGTATGACGAAAGGCGCCAAAATCAGAGTAATGTTGACATTATCCCTTCTGTTCGGTTTTGGTTTTTTGATGATGTCAAAAGTTCCTATTGCAAGGGGTATTTTAGTCATCGTTTGGGCAGCGCATATTTATTATTTTACATTTAAAGTAAAGACAAAGAGTGAAGAGTGATATAATGAAAATCATAAAACAACTTATAAAAACAGTAGTCGGCTTATTTATTTTGCTGGCAGTAACTATATTGCTTTTATTTTTAAATGATCCAGACGGGCAATATAAATTAGATAAAAATCTATATAATAATATTGCTAAGGCGGAAAATTATTTAACACTAGATAAAGTCTCGCCAGAATTTGTAGAAATTTTAGTCGCCAATGAAGATAGGCGCTTTTATCAGCATAGTGGCATAGACATTAAAAGAACAGCAGGCGTTGCACTTGCTGATATAAAAGCAGGCGAATTTATCGCAGGCGGTAGCACCATTAGTCAACAACTGGCAAAAAATTTATATTATTCTAGCGATAAAAGTTTAATGCGCAAAGCCTTAGAACTCGGAACAGCCTTGCGATTAGAATATTATTTTACAAAAGACCAAATTTTAGAAATGTATATCAATGTAATATATTACGGTTCTGATGCTTACGGCATAAAAGCGGCTGCTGAAACTTATTATCAAAAGTCGCCCCTAGAGTTAACACAAACGGAAAGTGCCACACTTGTCGGTTTACTGCCGGCGCCAAGTCTCTATAATCCAAATGCAGACGCAGAGCGGGCAGCAGAACAAGCACAAAAAGCCCTACAAACTTTCCAACAAACAAAATAAAGGCGTAAGTCCTGTCATTTAGGGGCATACACGAGCAGTAAGCGAAGATTACGACCAGTACAAGAGGAGATGTTATGACGAGGAAACGAGCCGTTTTAGCAATGATTTTAGCTTCGCTTTGTTGGAGTTTTGCGGGTCTATGGATTAAACAGTTAAGCTGGAATCCTTTGGTAATTGCAGGCGCCAGAAGTTTGATAGCTGGAACTTTTATGCTCTTTTTTTTAAAAAAGGAAGACTTCAAATTAAGTAAAAATATTTTTGTGGGGGCGCTTTGTTATGTTACTGTTGCAGGCTTATTTGTGGTGGCAAATAAACTTACAACGTCGACTAACGCTATTCTTTTACAATTTACAGCGCCAATTTGGCTTGTCATTTTTGATGCTGTATTTTGGGGGCAAAAACCACAAAAACGCGATTTAATTGTAGTTGCCATTGTCTTATTTGGTATCGTCTTATTTTTCTTTGGCGATTTAGAAATTGGCGGTATTATTGGTAACATTTTATCCATCGTTGCTGGAATGGCAGTGGCAATAATGATTAAAGTTATGCAGGATGATAAAAACATTAAGCCGCTTTTAATGTCTATTGTTGGTAGTTATATGTTATTTGCTATTAGTTTGCCCTTCTTTTTCATTTATCCGCCTGAATTTGATTTTGTCAATCTGAAGTATATTCTTCTTTTGGGAATATTCCAACTTGGAATGGGTTATATCCTTTTTACGCGTGCAGTTCACCACGTCAGTTCGCTAGATGCCGCGCTGTTAATTGTGATTGAACCACTGTTCAATCCGATTTGGGTACTTTTGTTTTTAGGAGAAAAGCCAAGCATTTACGCCCTCATTGGTGGGGCAATTGTCTTAATTACAATCGTAGTCTATCAAGTCATATTAGCAAAAGAAATAAAAAAAGCAAAGTAACATAAAATGACGTAATGTGTGACTGACCTTAATGCGTCCACGCTGTCATTCAGAGAAGGCGAATTTTCTTCTGCCGACGTAGGAATCTTAGCGTGGTTTTCAAGCGCAATAGGCTCTGTCCCCTTTGGTTCACTGGGAATTATTTATTTCACTTCTTCACTTTGTAATCATTATAAACTTGTACGAAAAATATTTTTGTAAAAAAAACAAATTTGTGTGTTAAACAAAAAAATCAGGGTATAAAGTTAGTGTAGTTGCATTATTTGGGAGAGAATTTAATGCATTTATGGATACAGATGCCTTGCTTTTGCAAGGACTCTGAGCTAGGCAGCCCAGATTTTTAGGAATCTGGGTTTTTTCACAAAGAAATAGGGCTATTGTTATGGAAAAAAATATCAGTTTTAGGGATTTGCTGAAAAACGAAGGCATAAAGCCATCCTATCAGCGGATAAAAATTTTAGAATTTATTGATTTTTATTACACTCATCCGACGGCAGATGAAATTTATCAGGCATTAGTTCCTGAAATTCCAACGCTGTCCAAGACCACTGTTTACAATACAGTGAAACTATTTGTCGATAAGGGTTTAGTACAGCAGATATATCTTGATGACGGTAACTACCGTTATGATATTAACAAAGAAATGCATGGGCATTTTGTTTGTTTATACTGTGCTAGTATTATCGATATCGCAGTTGATTATAATCTTTTTGATTATAGTGAGTTAGATGGTTATGTAATTGAAAAAAAATCTTTAATTCTTAAAGGAATTTGTAAAGATTGTCAGACAAAACAAGGGAGAGAACAATGATTAAATCAGAATTAAACGACTTATTAAACAGACAAATTAATGCGGAATTTCATGCAGCCTATCTTTATCTAGCGATGGCAACTTACTTTGAGTCACTAGATTTGACGGGCTTTGCTAATTGGATGCGCGTTCAATTTGAAGAAGAGCAATTCCACGCAATGAAATTTTATAATTATTTACTAGAGCGTGACGGCAATATCACTTTAGAGGCGATAGAAAAACCAGAGAGTGATTTTAGCAGTATTGTCGATGTCTTTGAAAAGTCTTTAGCTCACGAACAAAAAATCACGGGCATGATTAACGACATCATGGCGGCTGCAGTTGCAGCAAATGATTTTGCGACGGTTAATTTCTTGCAGTGGTTTGTTGAAGAGCAGGTAGAAGAAGAGGCAGCTGTTAAAACTATTCTTGCACAATTACGCATGGTTGACGGAAAAGGTCATGCTATTTTAATGTTTGATAGAGAATTTGCTGCGCGCACCTTTGTAGCACCACAAGAATAGCTATGTAATAAAAAGTTAGTGTATATCACTAACTTTTTTGCTTTAAAAGATGCAATGGGGACTAACCCTAATGTGTCTTCCACGCTCTCATTTAGGTTGCTAGCAAGGCTTGTCATTGAAGGTTGCATGTACGAGCAGCAAGGCTTGTCATCCTGAGCGTAGCGTGAGGATCTTAAGCCTTGCGACCAGTACAAGAGCGGAGCGTGAGAATCTTAAGCCTTGCGCCCTACGCAGTCATTCAGACAGGCTGTATGCCCGAGTGCAAGCTTGCTTGCGACTAGGGGATAACGTAGTGACGTAGGAATCTTAGCGTGGGTTATATAAGAAAGGAGCCTATATCATGTCTGCACCTATTATTTATTACGCTAAACATAATAGAGACTTAGTTCATTTAGTCAATAATGTCGACCAAGAACGAATGCACGAGTATTTAGAACATTGTTGTCAACCACAAAAATTGCTAGAAGAAGCAAAAATATCATATATAAAAATAGAGGCAAATCATCAATATAAAGATAATGAAAGAACAGTACGCAGTGCTGTCTTTAATACCTTTGGTAACAAATTTATTGAAAAACATAATTTATATACAGAGCTATTAGTTAATGAACGTCTGATTACAGATATAAAATTAAAGTACGTAAAACTACAAAAGTCCTATAAAGATGTAGCGGGCATGATTAGGAGCCACGGCATCTATACAGAAAAACCGTCACTATTTTTTAACAACCTAAAAGAAAAATTACAAGTGTGGTATAAAGATGAAAGAAAGATGAAAAAAGTAGAGATAGACCAGTTGCTGCGTGATTACAATGAATATCTACTTTATCAAGAAAATTTTGGCAGTCCAATTTTTATTAATATTAATAGTCAAGATTGTTTACAGCATTTCAATTATCCTTTTGCTGGCTTAGAACCCTTTGAAAAACAAGCGCCTATGGCAAAGGACGCTTATAAGCTGAAGGCATATGTGACAAATAATTTTGATAAAAGACAGGATAACAACCTAATGTTCCTTAACTCTGTTGTCGGTGAATATACCTTCTAATTTCGCTGGTCTTTGACTTCAATAGCTGTGTTGGCTGCGGGTAAAACATTCGGTTACGTATTTAATACGCGCTCTCAAGTTTTCCCTTGCCGCCTTGCTCTTGAAGCCAAATCCGCAGCGAAATTGTGGTTTGGACTTATTATATATATTTAAATTTTTCTTTTCTCCTAGCTAGGAACGAAAAATCTTAGGCGAGATGAAAAATATTACAAATCCACAGCGAAATCGTGGCTTCCTTATATGACAAAATTATTACAGCAAGACTAAAATCAGATTACATTTATTAGAAAACGATTAGAAAATGACTTTTGTTTGATAAGATATAACTGTTGCGAAATATTATGTCGTATTTGGATTTGACAACACGTATATTGACTAATACTTAAGGAGATAAGATTGAACCAGTATTTGAATAGAAAGTTGATTGTTGTAATAATGATTTTGTCCTTACTGTGCATAGCATCGTTTGTTTACGCTGATGATGAGATTGCTGCAGGAAGTACATATCGTTTATTTAACAAAGATACAGGGAAAGCGCTGCAGATTTATAGTGCCGACTATCCGCATTCTGAAATTGTTTCTAATCAGTATAAGCTTTTCGCTAAAAATGGTGAAATTACAGTTTATAGACCAATTGAATATAGAGGGCAAGCTTTTGAATTAAAGCAAGTAGATAATTACTACACTATTGAAAGTATTCTTTATTTGGATAAGACAATTTTAGGTGTCGCAAAAGACGAAAAATTGCGACCTAATGCTAAAGTTGAGCTGCTTAATCCTTATGAAGCTGATAAATATTCTGTTAATTGGAAACTAACAATGAATGAAGATGGCTATTATACTATTGTCAATAGTCAAGATGAAAATTTAGTATTGACACAATACGGCGATTTTCAAGTGCGCTTTAAGCAAAACGAAAATACTGATGTACAGCGTTGGAGACTTGAACTAATTACAGAAGCGAGAAGTGACGAAGAAGAAAACGAGCAGAACGAAAAAGCAAAAGACGATGAGAAGGACAAATATAAAACAGAAGCGGGCGCTGCTATTGACGCTTGGTTTGAAAGCCTAGAAGAAAGAATTGAAAAACATCAAGGCTTGGATTTTGATGGTGCTTATGGTTCACAATGTGTAGACTTGATTTACGATTACACTTATAATATTTTCCATAAAGGCGAAGTACGCGGTGCGTATAGACGTAGTATTAATGGTGGTAATGGTGGTGAAATTTACGCCACTGCTAGCTCAAAATACTATCAAAAAATACCGTATAAGGCTGGCGTTAGAGCGCAACGTGGTGATATTGTTGTTTACAGTAAAGGCTATTATGGGCATTCGGCTGTCGTCGAATTTGCGGACAAAGATGGGTTTGATGTAATCACAATTAACGGGTCGCGTGGACGATATGTTAGACGTCAGCGTTACAATAACAATAGTGGCTATTATCAGACGTGTCACTTAGTTGGCTTACTAAGACCACGTAAAGAAATGTTAGTTAAATAGCAGAAACAGTTACACGTAAAAAGCTCAGAAAATTCTGAGCTTTTGTTGTACCCACGCTGTCATACAGAGAAGGCAGTGTTTTTGCCGACGTAGGTATCTTAGCGTGGGCTTATCACACTTTAATAATTATCCTTCAACAACTTATACAATCGATTATCGCTTTTTTTAAACGCACTCTCAATATACTTAATCGTCTTATTGTGTTTGCGCGCCAAAAGCCGAAAATTGATTTTTTTATTTTGTAAATACTTTAACTGCATCAACTCTTTTTCAATCTCATTAAAGTTGCCATTCTCAAGTAAATCTTTAATTTGAACAGTGATTTCCTTTAGCTGCGAAACAGGATCATTTAACAGTTCGTGTGAGCGTTTCAGCATAGCGCTGTTAGAATTGAGAATTTCAATCTTGCCACTGTTGTTGTCGCTCAACAAATCAGCTTTGGCTAAGCGTGATTGTAATTGCTTTGCCGTCCCCAAATTGCCGTCGAAAATTGTAGCCGCTTTAAAATATTGCTGAATTTGCTCTTTTAAAAACACATAATGTGTACAGCCGAGAACAACAGCGTCATAATCTTTTGTAGGGCTTAAATTTTCTAGCGTAGCCTGCGTTTGTTCAAATTGTTGACTTTCGACAATTTCAACCAGTTCGCCTGCGGGTAAAAGCGTTATATTTGCGTGTTGAAAACGTGCCAATAATTTTTGAAACTTTTTTTCGCGTAGCGTGACCGCAGTTGCTAACACTAAAATTTTTCCTTCTGGGCAAGCTTTTACCGCTGGTTTAAGTGCTGGCTCCATTAAAATAATTGGTATATCTAACTCTTTTCGTAAAGCCTTGCCCGCAGCGCTACTTGCCGTATTACAAGCAACTACTATTGCCTTCACTTCAAATGATTGTAATTTTTTTGCCACTGCTCTACTTAATTCTAATACTTCATCTGTACTTTTCGTGCCGTAAGGTGCATTGGCGGAGTCGCCAAAATAAATAATATGTTCATTGGGCATTAATTTTTTAATCTCTTTAACGACACTTAATCCGCCTAAACCCGAATCGAAAACGCCAATTGTTTTATTGTTCATAATTCTTTTTGAAATATGTTGCAATAGCAGCTAAGCCGATTTTTAAGTCATCGTCACTTGCGGCATAAGAAATGCGTATATAGTCGTCTTTGCCAAAAGCCACACCTGGCACAACAGCAATTTTATAATCGGCAAGTAATTGTTCAGCTATAGTTACAGAAAGCGAATCTTCAAATGCAAGTTTATCTCTTAATGCAGCCATAGAGATAAAAACATAAAAAGCGCCGTCTGGCTTGATATAACTAATGCCATCGACTTTATCGAGCTCGCCCGTTACAAAATCGCGTCTTTTCTGATAAGTTTTACGCATCATTTCTATATCAGATTGTGCATTTTTTAGTCCTGCTAATGCAGCGTATTGTGAAATTGTGCTTGGATGAGAAACCAAATGACCTTGAATAGCACCCATCGCTTTGGCGATTTCTGTTTCACAAGCAGTATAGCCAACACGCCATCCTGTCATAGAGAGTGATTTACTCATACCGTTGACGATAATGCAGTGTTTTTTAACGTTCTCTGAAATCTCAGCAACAGATGTGAAATCCGTATAAGTAATGCGTTCGTAAATCTCATCGGCGATTATATATATATTATTATTTGCAAGTTCTGTGCAGAGTTCTGTTAGTTCCGCTTTCGTGTAAACGGCACCTGTTGGGTTGGACGGATTATTAATAATAATTGCTTTTGTTTTAGGCGTAATTGCCGCTTTTAATTCATCAAGGCTTAATTTGAAATTATTTTCTGCTTTCGTTTCTACAAAAACAGGAACAGCACCAGTCAGCTTCACAATTTCAGGATAGCTAAGCCAGTAAGGAACGGGAATTAAAACCTCATCATCGGGATTTAAAATGCTAAGCATAGTATTAGTGAGCGAATATTTAGCACCGCTACTGATAACGATTTGTTCTGGCGCGTAATCTATATTATTCTCATTTTTCAATTTGTCGGCAATAGCTTGTTTTAAATCTAAGAGACCACTAGCAGCATCGTATTTCGTTTGATTGGCTTTAATTGCTTCTATGCCACCGTTTTTAGCTACTTCTGGTGTGAAAAAGTCTGGCTCGCCAATGCTGAGATTAACGATTTTTTCACCTGCTTTTTTCATCGCCTTAACCTTAGTGCTAATTCCTAAAGTCAACGACGGCGTGATTGATTTTGCTCTATTTGATAACATAATTGCTCCTTTCTGTTTTTACTAATATTATACTTCATAAAGCCTAAATTAACAAGTAGTCACTTCATAAAAGTCAAAGTAATAACTTAAAGACACAGCAAGGTGACGCAATGGGGACTGACCCTAATGCGCGCCAGCGCAGTATGGTTCTGTCCCTCAGTGCGTCACCCCACGCTGTCATTCAGAGGCGGAGCGCTAGCGACAACGTAGGAATCTTAGCGTGGGTTTCTCTTTTGGATTACCAAAAAAATCCATAAAAAACTACAAAGCCACTCTCCTTTATGATATAATAGTTCATGAATTAAGGAGAAACTTGTGAATTATATTATTGCTTTTATAGCGCTGTTGATATTTATTTACTTATTAATTTACTTTTGGCGTGATTTCAATAGGGATATTTAAGTGGAAAAATTACTCGACAGCTTAAAGAGAGAAATAGCCAAAGAAAAAGTCAGCGCCCATATGCCAGGGCATAAATATAAAGCGCCTGTTACTTTTGATGCTTATGCCATCGATACAACAGAACTCGAAGCGACGGACAATCTCTTTTGCGCCAATGGCGTATTGAAAAAATCACAGGAAGAAGTAGCGAGCATATACAACGCAAGCGCCACACGCTTTTTAGTTGGTGGGTCTAGCGTTGGGTTAATCGCCTCTATTATGGCTATTGTTGGAAAAGGCGATAGCGTAGTTGTTCCTTATGATGCGCATAAATCCATATATAACGCCTTGCTTTTAACAGAAGCGGACGTGATGAGAGTTATCCCGCAATACGATAGCTCACGTCCTACCAGCTATAGTGAAAAAGATTATTTGGACTACATTGATGAAAACACAAAGTTGGTCGTTATTACAACGCCCAATTATTTTGGCTTTGTTACCAATATCGAACGAATTGTTCAGAAAGCAAAGCGATATGGTGCTTATATTTTAATTGATGAAGCGCATGGAGCGCATCTTAATTTTTTTGCACCTGAACTAAGTGCGCTTTATCAAGGCGCCGATATTGTAGTGCAAAGTGCACATAAAACCTTACCTGCTTTAACGCAAACAGCAATGCTTCATTATGGAGAAGTATCAAATAAATTAATGTCTAGGGTTGATAATTACTTAGAGATTTTGCAGACTTCATCGCCCAGCTACGTTTTAATGGTATCGCTTGATTTAGCGGTTAAAACTTATCATGAACGCAGGGATGAAATTAAAAAGCGTTCGTTATCTATATATAAATATATTAAAAATAATTTTGCTGAGTTTATAGCTGGCGAGCTTCCGCCTGATTTTTATAAATTGTGGTTAAGTGCTTTACCTTTTGGTTATGACGGACAGAATTTTTCTAATTACTTAAAAAGCAAGGGCATTATGGTTGAACTACATAATCAGCATGGCGCATTGCTGTATCTAAGCCCACAGACTAGTTTAGGGGACTTAGAATATTTGACAAGCGTTTTAGCGGAGCTTCCTATATTATCGCCTTTAGAGCTTAAGCCAGTGGAAAGACCAATGCTTCCTAAGCGTTTAGCAGCGGGTCATTATGGACAAATCGCCATCGCAATAGAAGATGCAGCTACTTATTACAGTGCAGAAAATGTCATTCCCTATCCGACGGGAGCGCCGCTTTTATTAAAGGGCGACTATATAGATAAAAATATACAGATAAAACTACAAGAGCTATGCGCAAGCGGACACAGCATACTCGGCATGGCAGATAAAGAATTCAAAACAATAAAAGTATACGAAAAGAGCAATTAATGTCCAAATTAATCACAATAGAAGGCATAGACGGCGCTGGCAAAGAAACTCAAAGCAAACTCCTTTATCAGCGCTTGCAAGCCGAAAACATAGCCGTCAAACTAGTCAGCTTTCCCGCTTACGACAGCGATTCATCCGCTTTGGTCAAAATGTATTTAGCGGGTAAGTTTGGTCACAATGCCAATGATGTTAGCGCTTATCAAGCATCTGTTTTATTTGCTATTGATAGATTTGCATCCTTTAAAACAAATTGGCAAGAGTTTTATCAACAGGGTGGCATAGTAATTGCCGACAGATATACTACAGCTAATATGATACATCAAGGCGGCAAAATTGCCGATTTAGTTGAACGTAAAGCATTCTTAGATTGGCTAGATGAGTTTGAATATAATTTAATGGCTTTACCGCGCCCAGATTTAACCTTGTTTTTAGATGTCGACCCTGAAACGTCGCGTAGGCTTACGGCAGAACGTCAGAACAAGAGTGACGCTAGTATAGCAAAAGATATACACGAAAAAGATAATACTCATCTTACGCAGTCTTATCTCGCCGCAAAACAGCTAGCAAAAACTTATGATTGGCGCGTAATAGATTGCCTCTCAGATGGCAAATTAAAGTCAATAGAACAAATAGCAAGCGAAATTTGGACACAAGTCAAACAAGCCCTGTCATCCTGAGCGCGAAGCGCGTGAGGATCTTAGGACTTGCGACTAGGGGAAGGAACGGCTATAGGAATCTTAGCGCGGGTTATATAAGCGCCTAATACAAAAAGAGGTCAATTTGCAAATAACAGGTCACGACAAAGAAAAAGAATATTTCGCCAAAGTGCTCGCTAATGGTCGTTTGTCACACGCCTATCTCTTTAAGGGCAGAAGCGGCATAGGCAAGCGTAGTTTTGCGCTCAGTTTGGCGCAACAGCTTTTGGGCGATAATGATAAAGTCAGGGCACAAATCGCCGCTTTATCACACCCCGATTTATTCGTGCTTTCTAGCGACACGCTCTTAGGCGTAAAAGAAATTGCGCCGCTATATGATTTTTTGGCGAACAAGTCACTTATAGCAGATATAAAAATATGCATTATTGATAATGCGGAATTATTGACGAAAGAAGCACAAAACAAATTGTTAAAGGCAACAGAAGAAGTTGACGATTGTTTGATTATATTTATTAGTGCTAATAATTTAGCGCTTTTACCAGCCTTAAATAGCCGTTTGATTAGCATTGATTTTTCGCCGCTGACTTCAGCGGAAATGCAGAGTTTGATTGCAAGTAAAAATCTAGAGTTAGACGACGATTTATTGCATCTAGCATCGGGGAGCATTGGCGAGTATCAGCGTTTATTGGATGACAATTATCAAGCACAAGTGAAAGCTTTAAATAAATTTTTAGTGTCACTTTACCAAAAGGGAAAACTTGGCGATAGCAGTATTTTAATGGATTTCAAAGCAGAAACTGCAAGGTTATTTTTTGACTTTCGTAGGCTTTTGCTTTCAGCTTATAAAAATGGCGAACTGCATTTAAGACAATTAAAACAAATATCCACAGCAATAGAAACGACGGAACTCGCACTTGTGCGGGGGCAAAATTACAATTTAGTCATTGAAGCATTGGTTTTTAAAATAGAGGAGGCAAAATGCTCGTAGTAACAGGCGTGCGTTTTAGACGCGCGGGCAAAATTTATTACTTTAATCCTAATGGCGTAGAACTAGCCGTTCAGGATAAGATTATAGCAGAAACGGCAAGGGGAATGGAACTTGGGACTGTCGTTCAAACACAAAAAAAGTTGACGGAAGACAGTCTACCTATGCCTTTAAAAGATATTATCAGAAAAGCAACAGATGCGGATTTACAGCATTATAATGACAATATTGCAGCGGCAGCAGAAGCAAAAAGAATTTGCGCGGAGAAAATTAAAGAGCATGGCTTAGAAATGCGATTAACTGCAGCTGAATATACTTTCGATAGACAAAAAATCGTCTTTTCTTTTACGGCAGATGGCAGGGTGGACTTTCGTGAGCTAGTCAAAGATTTGGCGGCTGAGTTTAGAACGAGAATAGAACTTAGACAAATTGGCGTTCGTGATCAAGCGAAAGCGCTCAACGGCATAGGGCAATGCGGCAGGTGTCTTTGCTGTGCGATTTGGCAATCGGAATTCAATCCTGTTTCCATTAAAATGGCAAAGGAGCAAAGCTTATCGCTAAACCCCGTCAAAATTTCTGGCGCTTGTGGTCGTTTAATGTGTTGTCTGCGTTATGAATATTCTACATATAAAGAACTCAATAGAGAAATGCCTAAGTCTATGGAAGTCGTTAAAACGCCTGACGGCGATGCCTTGGTTTTTGATTCTGACATTTTGCGTGAAAGAGTTAAGTGTCGTTTAATCGTCGGTTTTGATGAGGAGCATAATCGCCCAGAACTAGCTGAAGATTTTTCTTTCTATCATTCTAAAGTCGTCGTACGTGAAAATAAAAGACGCTTTAACTTTGATAAAAATATGGTTGAACATAAATATGTTCAACTACAAGACCAAGATGATGCTGCATTTGCCGACCTTTTATTAACGGAAGATGAGGGTTTTATTAGCGAGTAGAAAGGGAGTTTTATGCTCTATATTTGTCCAACGCCCATAGGCAACTTAGGCGATATTAGTCTGCGTTGTTTAGAAGTTTTGAAAAAAGTGGATAAGATTGCCTGTGAAGATAAGCGCGTTACTGTTAAGCTATTAAAACATTATCAAATTAGCACACCCTTGATTGCTTATCATCAACATAACGAGCAAAAAATTAGTGAGCAATTATTAATAGAGCTTGAAAACGGGGCAGAGATTGCCCTCGTCAGTGATGCAGGCATGCCGCTCATCTCCGACCCTGGCGAAATCTTACTGCAAAAAGTAATAGATGCTGGGCTAGATTATACCGTTTTACCTGGCGCCAGTGCAGCAATTACAGCTCTTGTGGCGGCAAAAATGCGTCATCAGCCATTTTATTTTGGTGGTTTTATTAAAACGGAAAGCGATGTAGAAGCAGTTAAAACGCTGGCGGCAACATTAATTTTTTACGAAGCGCCACACCGTTTACTAAAAACTTTGACGCTTTTGGAGAATCAACTCGGTAATAGAAAAATCACCATTTGCCGTGAATTAACTAAACTTTATCAAGAGTATTATCACGGCGACATCGTTTCTGCAAAAGAGCATTTTAGTGAACAAGCACGTGGCGAATTTGTGTTGGTAATAGAGCCTTATGTAGAGCAGAAAGTTGAGTTATCGTCAGAACAGATTATAGAGCTCGCCTTACAGCGTTTAGAACAGGGCGAGCGCGCAAAAATAATTGCGAAGGAATTGGCGAAAACATACGGCGCTGATAGACAAATGATTTACAAAAAACTTGTGGATAGGAGCCACCTATGACCAACTGGCGTACACGCGGCAAACGCGGCGATTTACTAGAAGAAATCATACTCTATAGCAATGATTACTATTTAAAACACGGTATTGCACGTATCGACAAAGCGGCAACACCTGTTAAAGTGGTAGAAATCGATGGAAAAGGGCTTATTACAAAGGCGTTTTTTGAAAAAAAAGCGACAGTCGACTTTTACGGCATAGCGCAGGGCATCTATATTTGCTTCGATGCCAAAGAAAGTAATTTACATAATTTTCCTTTAAAAAATATTCATCAGCATCAAATCGAATATATGGCAGACGTCGAAAAGCAAGGCGGTCTGACTTTTTTAATTGTTCATTTTAAACTTGTGAACGAGTATTATATTCTGCCATACGAACTCTTAAAAACTTACAACGATGCCGCCAAAAAAGGTGGTCGCAAATCCATCCCCTACGAAGAAATGCTGCCCGAGTTACAAATTAAAACCATAGCTGGCGGCATTTTAGACTACCTCAGCACCCTCAACAACTACATCGACTGGAAAAATTCAAATGGCAAATAAGGCGACGCTAAGGGGAAAGACGCGCTGGGGACTGACCCTAATGCGCGCCAGCGCAGTATGGGTCTGTCCCTCAGTGCGTCCCTAAGGTATCCCTGTCCCCTTTGCGTCACCGAATACAAAAAGACGCAACGTCCCCCCGCGCTGTCATACAGAGGACGAACGAAGTGAGGACGTAGGTATCTTAGCGTGCGGGCATATTAATAACCCCCAATAATCAAGATAAATGTTTATAACAAACAAAAATGGATATATAAAGATTACGATATAAGGAGGGTTCTATGAAAGATGTCGTAATCTATACGTCCACGACTTGTGGTTATTGCCACGAGGCAAAGAAATACCTAGATGATGCGGGAATAAAATACGAAGAAAAAAATGTTTCTACAGATGTAGCCGCGCGCAAAGAATTAATGGATAAAGGCTTTATGGGCGTGCCAGTAATCGTCTTAGGCGATGAAATTATTCAAGGATTTGACAAAAAAAGATTAGAAGCTTTACTATAATACTTGTTTTTTAAAACAGTTTATGGTAGAATACCAGTTGTGCCTAAAAGTAGGCACTTCTCTCTGCTTTGAGAAAACTCAAGGCCGAAATTGACCACAGGGAGGTGTAAAAATGAGAAAATACGAAACACTATTCGTGCTAAAGCCTAGCCTAGATGAAGAAGCTAGAAAAGCTCTAATTGAACGTTTCACTAATATTATCGAACAAGATGGTAAAGTGGAAAGCATCAATGAGTGGGGTAACAAAAAACTCGCTTATGAGATCGAAAAAATTAGAGATGGTTATTACGTGTTAGTCGAGTTCCTTGCAAATCCAGATTTGCCAAGAGAACTAGAGCGAAATTTCAGAATTTCTGACGACGTTATGCGCTTTATTGTTGTTAATTTAGAGCAGAAATAAGGAGGCGCAAATTGAATAATGTCACATTGATTGGTAGACTAACTAGAGATCCAGAACTTAGATATGTAGCTGGTTCTGGCAACGCCGTTGCACAATTCACGCTTGCAGTAGACAAGAGATTGTCGAAAGATAAACGTCAGCAATTCGAGGCGCAAGGCAAGCCAACAGCAGATTTTATCCGCATTGTTGTTTGGGGAAGGTCGGCTGAAAATTGTGCAAACTACTTGAAAAAAGGACGCTTAGTTGCTGTTCAAGGGTCGATTAATACGTCGACTTATCAAGCACAAAATGGCGAAACGCGTTATTCAACAGATGTTGTTGCAAATAGCGTTGAATTTTTGGAATGGGGCGACGATAATAGAGCGCCTTCACGTGATAACAGTTATAATAGAGCTGATGCCGTAAGGCAGCCGCAAAAGAGTAATAGCGGGCTCGATGATTTTTCTAGTGATTTTCTTTCAGTAGAAGATGATGATGACATACCATTTTAGGCAGGAGGTAGAGCATGGCTTATAAAAAACGCCCAAGGAAAAAAGTGTGCGAATTTTGTGAGAACAAAATCGATTACGTCGATTATAAAGATACAGCAAAATTACAGCGATACACTAGCGATAGAGGTAAAATCTTATCTCGCCGCGTTACTGGTACTTGTGCCAAACACCAAAGGGCAGTTACAACGGCAATTAAACGCGCACGCGTAGTCGCACTAATGCCATTTATAAAAGAATAATAATAATGAAGTTGACCCACGTTGTCATTCTGAGGAGATTGCTTGCAATCGACGTAGGAATCTTAACGTGGGTTTTTTCGTGAACTAAACAGAGATGAATAAAAAGACTAGATTGGCTTAATCAATTGCTTGCATTTTGGTTAGGTTAATCTAGTCTTTTTGTTGAGCGCGCTAGCGCGACGAGCGTAGTGAGCGTAAGCGAACGGCGCGAGTTCTCATTAGTTTCCAAGCGCAATATGTCCTGTCCCCTTTGCGTCACCGAGAGTGCATGACTTTGTCCCTAGCGCCTCAATTATAACAAAATAACAACAAATTTCTTTATTTTTATTTACAAAACAACTCTAATATTGTAATATATACCTATACAATAAAGACGCAATACGGAGACGCGATGGGGACTGACCCTAATGCGCATCAGCGCAGTATGGGTCTGTCCCTCAGTGCGTCACCCACGCTGTCATTGAAGGCTGCATGTACGAGCAGCAAGGCTTGTCATTTAGGTCGCATACACGAGCAGTAAGCGAAGCTTACGACCAGTGCGTGAGGGCTTTAGCCCGTGAGAATCTTAAGCCTTGCGACCAGTACAAGAGGAGCAAAGCGACGTGAGTATCTTAGCGTGGGGCTTCCAACAAAACTGTCACTATTTCACCATCAACTAGGAGGACTTAATGAAAAAATTTGTTTATGATTTTGTCGAAGGTAGTGCCCAAATGAAACTACTCTTGGGTGGCAAAGGCGCAGGTCTAGCCGAAATGAAACGCATAGGCTTACCTGTGCCAGAAGGCTTTACCATCAGCACAGACGCGTGCAAACACTATTTTGAAAGCGGCAATCAACTCGACGCCGCATTATTACAAGAAATAGATGAGCACTTAGTGACACTTGAAAAAACAACGGGCAAAACTTTTGGCGACGCTAACAATCCTTTGCTAGTTTCCGTTCGCTCTGGCGCTGTTATTTCCATGCCTGGCATGATGGACACTGTTTTAAATCTTGGACTAAATCAAACAGTAACAGAAGGTCTAGCAAAACTAACAGGAAACGAGCGCTTTGCTTACGACAGCTATAGACGTTTTATCCAAATGTATGGCGACGTCGTATTAGGCATAGCTAAAAATAAATTCGATAAAATCTTAAATGCAGAAAAACAAAAGAATAGTTTCAGCAATGACACAGAATTACAAGCGGGGCATTTACAAAACATTATAAAAGAATACAAAGCTTTAGTCTTGGCAGAAATGGGCAAAGAATTCCCTGAAGAACCGAAAGAACAACTCTTAGGAGCGGTGCGTGCCGTCTTTGATTCTTGGAACAACGACAGAGCAAAGGTGTATCGTAAATTAAACAATATCTCTGCTGACTTAGGCACAGCCGTCAACGTACAGTCTATGGTTTTTGGAAATATGGGCGAAGATTCTGGCACTGGCGTTGCTTTCACGCGTAATCCATCCACTGGTAAAAAAGAACTCTTTGGCGAATTTTTGCTTAACGCGCAGGGTGAAGATGTCGTTGCGGGCATTAGAACGCCTTATGACATCAAACAATTAAAAGAAGTAATGCCTACTGTTTATGATGAATTTGTCGCTGTTAGCAAGAAATTAGAAGAGCATTATCTCGATATGCAAGATATAGAATTTACAGTCGAAAAATCAAAACTCTACCTATTACAAACACGTACCGCAAAACGCACGGCAAAAGCGGCGATAGATGTGGCAGTAGCTTTTGTAGAAGAAGGCGTTATTGATGAAGCAGAAGCTTTACAACGCATAGAGCCAGAACAAATTGAACAGTTATTGCACCCTGCTTTTGATGCAGAAGAACTAGAAAAAGCAGAATTAATTGCTAAAGGGCTTCCTGCTTCGCCAGGTGCTGCTGCAGGAAAAATCTATTTTACGCCTGCCGATGTTGTTGCAGCAAGACAAGCTGGCGAAGATGCTATTTTAGTTAGGGCAGAAACATCGCCAGAAGATATAGAGGGCATGGTTAAAGCCGAAGGCATCTTGACGTCACGCGGTGGTATGACATCACACGCAGCAGTTGTTGCACGCAGTATGGGCAAATGCTGTATTAGCGGTTGCTCTACCGTTCAAGTATTGGAAGAACAAAAAATGTTTATTGTCGATGGCAAAGAATATAAAGAAGGCGAGTTGATTTCCCTTGATGGTAATACAGGCGCAGTCTACGCTGGCAAAATTGCTACAGCTGCAGCAACAGTTAGTGAAAACTTTGAAAAGATAATGAACTGGGCAGACGACACTAGGCGTATGCTTGTCAGAACGAATGCCGATAGCAAAAGCGACGCTGAAAAAGCAGTGGCGTTTGGTGCAGAAGGTATAGGCTTATGCCGCACAGAGCATATGTTCTTTAATAAAGAACGCATTCTGTCTGTTAGGGAAATGATAGTGGCTCAAAGTAGGAAAGAACGCTCGGCAGCACTTGCTAAATTACTCCCTTATCAAAGGAAAGACTTTGCTGAAATGTTTGAAGTCTTAGCGGGCAAACCTGTTACTATTAGGCTCTTAGACCCACCACTACACGAATTCTTACCACAGACAAAAGAAGATATAGCAAGTCTTGCTCGTGAACTTAAAATGAATGAAAGCGTGTTAGAGGCAAAAGTTGATGCTCTTAACGAAGTCAATCCTATGCTCGGTCATAGAGGTTGCCGTCTTGCAATCACTTATCCAGAGATTTATCAAATGCAGGTTAGAGCTATTGCCGAAGCGGTTATAGAAACATTAAATAAAGGCATAGAGGTAAATCCTGAAATAATGATACCGTTAGTTGGCGATGAAAAAGAACTAAGACTATTAATAGAAGTAGTAAGAAAAGAAGTGCAAGCAGTACAGAAAGAAAAAGACAAAGAATTTAGCTATAAAGTCGGTACAATGATAGAAGTGCCACGCGCTGCAATCACAGCTGATAAAATAGCGGCAGATGCGGAATTCTTCTCATTTGGCACAAACGATTTAACGCAAATGACATTAGGTTTTTCGCGCGACGATGCTGCAAAATTCATTGGCGAATATCTAAGCAAAGAAATATACGCAGCAGACCCATTTGAAAGCATAGACCAAACGGGTGTTGGCGCTTTAGTCGAAATGGCAGTAGAAAAAGCAAAAATTGTCAAACCTGATTTCAAAATGGGCGTTTGCGGCGAACACGGAGGCGACCCTAAGTCTATAGAATTTTTCGAAAAAATCGGCTTAAGCTACGTCTCCTGCTCACCGTACCGTGTGCCGGTTGCTAGACTCGCCGCTGCTAAAGCTGTATTAACAAAGTGACGCAGTAAGGTGCGAAAAGGGGAAAGAGCATAGCGGGCGAAGCCCAAAATGTCCTGTCCCCTTTGCGACACCGAAAACAAAAAGACGCAGTATGGGGTTGTCCCTAATGCGTCCTGTTGTCATTGCGAGGAGCCGCAGGCGACGTCGCAATCTTAAAGGGTTTTCGTTCTTTTGACGTTTGTGTGCTGGCTGCACACAAGCACCGTTTTTCTATTTATTTTCTCCTTGAATTTTTGTATAATATAGTTAGAACATAAAATAAAGGGGGTAAAAATGAAAACGAGAAAGTACGATTATATTCCACTCAGGTATGATGTCATATTTAAAGCATTCTTTGCAAGAGAAAATCACAAAAAATTTTTAGTTGAACTTTTGAATAAGTATTTAAACCTAGAGATAGCTAATGAAAATGATGTAGAGCTACTGGCGACGGAACTACCAGCAGTAAGTTATGACGGTAAAATGCCGACTTTGGATTTAAGAGTGAGACTAAAAAATGGCGAACAAGTAAATGTTGAGATACAACTTAGAAGTAAAGAGTTTTTTCTAAAACGAATTTATTATTATAATACAAAACTTTATAGTGAACAGCTTAAAAGTGGTAACGATTATGACGCACTTAAGAAAACAATTAGCTTAACATTCACTTTTTATGATGTATTTACAGAAAAAACGAATGATGATATAAATTATATAAACAATGTATTTTTATATCACAAGGAAAGTTTGACGCCATTTATAGATGATGTACACTTATGTTTTGTGGAACTTAGTCGCTATAGGCGCTTATTAGCAGAAAATAAAGTTGAACGTGATTTTTGGGCGGATTTATTACTTGCAGAGAAAGCAGAACAGTTAGCCGAATTATCAGAAAGGGGCGGCATTATGGCAGAAGCAGTAAGAAAGTTAAAATATTTTTCAGAAGATGATGTTGCTAGATATTGGGCAGAGATGTATGAAAAAGCAGAGCGAGATAGACGAGCTGAAAGAGCCTATGACAGAAGAACAGCGCGTGAAGAGGGACTTGCAGAAGGACTTGCAGAAGGACGTGCAGAAGGACGCGCAGAAGGACGCGCAGAAGGCGAAAAACGCGGTATTAGCATAGGCGAACAACGCGGTAAAGTGATTGGCTTGTTAATGGCTGGTGTAGACACCGATAAAATTATAGAATTAACAAATGCCAGCGAAAGCGAAATCACAGCAATTAAAGAAAGCATGAACTAAGAAAAGACGCAGTATGGGTCTGTCCCTAATGCGTCGCTAACTACATTTCTATATATAATGCAGCAAGGTGCGAAAAGGGGAAAGAGCATAGCAGGCGTAGCCAAATATGTCCTGTCCCCTTTGCGTTATCGGATAATATAAGCGATTGGCTTTCGCGCCTTCGCTTCGCTGCAGTCGCTTGCGCCGTATACAAAAATATTCGACTTCGTCAGAATATTTATTGTATACCCGATGAACTCGCGCCGCTCACTTCGTTCGCTACGCTCGTCGCGCGCCATCCCTACGCGATGAACTCGCTCCATGCCTTCGGCATTACGTTCGTCGCGCGGTCGCGCTCAATGCCAACCCACGCTGTCATTGCGAGGAGCCGTAGGCGACGTCGCAATCTTAATGGTTTTTCGCCCTCGCTTTACAAGC
>PDWI01007444.1_pt1 | contig 31581 bp, 30 predicted proteins | sample 1430891 | NCBI WGS metagenome assembly PDWI01 (sample SAMN01162508, study PRJNA174530) | Oral metagenome, whole genome shotgun sequencing project. | biome: Marine environment; feature: Marine mammal; material: Swab sample of the gingival sulcus; isolation source: swab sample of gingival sulcus... | reverse complement strand
GGATCATCTCTTTGGTAAGCTCCCCGGACGTTACACAAAAATAGCCTCGGGCCCAAAAGTGACGTCCCCAATAGCGTTTTTTTACATGTGGGAATTCTTTGAATATTTTTCGACAGACTCTTTTCCCTTTACCCTGCGCATGATATCTGAAGGCGATATGTCAGGCGGTGCAGAAACCAATATATGGACATGATCTTTGCTTACCACACCACGCAAAATCTGAATGTCAAAACGCTCACAGGTTTGACGAACAAGCTCTCTCACACGCAAGGCGATCTCCCCTTGAAGCATGTGATAACGGTATTTTTTACCCACACGAAGTGATATTCAATCCTGTATTTTGTGTGGCTGCCATGCCGATAATCCATAGCAGTGCATTATAAGACAACTGCTACCAGAATGCTACCCGCCTGAAAGGCGGGAGTTTTAACCTTTTACAGAAACAATAAAAAGTCTTTACTTTTATTTTAGTCTGTTGTATCTCTTTTTGGATTTGATTTGGATAGAGCGATTTTACTAGGAGTATAAATTATGTCAAAAGAATGTGCACTTTGTGGAAAAAAACCCATGGTCGGCAACAATGTCAGCCATGCTCACAATCTCAATAAAAGGCGTTTCAATCCCAATCTTCAAAGAGTTCGTGCGGTGATTAAACCAGGTTGTGTTAGGAAAATTGATGTATGCACCTCCTGCATTAAGGCGGGAAAAGTCACCAAAGCCTCTTAGGCACAAGATCAAAATAAAACCTCCCGGTCTCAGAGCGTGTTTGATAATTAGGAGATCGAAGCGAAATCCCATGAAAATGAGAACCAATTTTCACAAATTTTCTGTTAATAGCGGGATTATTGACATAAAATTTGGGGGAATTGGAGCCATTTTCATGGGATTGCAGCCGATTCATCAATTATCACACACGCTCTCAGGGCTGTAAGGCCCATGATCAGAATTAAAGCTCCCAAAGCTGCGCCGGATTTTAAGTCGTCATCAAGGCACGCCAATGGACGCATATTCGATATATGTGTCCGTTGGCGTAACGCCGAGGGTGGCTTAAAAGACAAGCAGATGGGAGTTTTTATTTGGATCATGGGCCTAAGTTGGGTTGAGGAACGAAACCCAACAGTTGATGGCCTCTATGAATTTATACATGTTGGGTTTCTCTGCGCTCAGCCCAACCTACCGAGGCGAAAATCCGGCGCAGCTCTGGGAGATTTAATTCTGATCATGGGAGTTAGGATCTGTATGTATTAAATTCCGGCATGTGAACACATGCCGGAATTTTGTTATTTGAAAAGGGAGCGGTTAGAAATTCACTTGCCCCACCCCAATTGGCATTTTCGGCTATTGCTCGTTACCTTAATTGTTCTGATCCCCCTTCCCGGGAGACCCCATCCCCATGTGTTCATTTCCCAACGCACCGATTTTGTTTTTGATGATAAGGGACTGGCAGGTTTCAGGGTGCACTGGACCTTTGACGAGATGTTTTCCGTCATGATCAGTGAGGATTTTGACTCAGACCATAACCAGACTCTGGATGCCAGGGAAGTTGCAGTGATTAAGGAAAAGGCCTTTGGTTATATTGCCCCGTACAATTATTACATCCATGTCAGAATAGATGGCAGGCCCTTTCAGGTAAAATTTATCAAAGAGTTTAATGCATGGCTTGATCATGACACCGTTTGTTATGAATTTTTCATCCCCTGCCATGTCAGTGCGATCAATACACCCAAGCAGATTGTGTTATCGCCCTATGATCCGGAATATTATTCCGATATCTATTTTCCGGATAACGCACCATTACGCATGGAAAACGATGATGCCTTTACCATTAAGGTACAGACAGCCAGGGATAAATCCACCCTGATTTATTATGATACGGTAAATCCCATGGCAATATTTCTTTGGTTTCAACGAAAATAAGCGACTGTTTTGGAAAATATAAAAAAAGCCGATCACACCCAAAGGTGTGATCGGCTTTTTTTCTAAATCTAATAGAGTCGTTTGCCTAATTGGGTGTCAGCCCTCTATCCGAATGATTTTAAGCAGCATCTTTTCCAAGAGCAATGCCGAGTTCAAGCGCCTTCTTGTTCATATCAAAGAAAGCGGGTGGCATGGCATCCTTGATAACATTGATCGCTGATTCGGGTTTACAGATGCCTGTCATACCGATCAGCCCCCCAAGTACACAGACACTGTAAACAATTGGTTTTCCAATTTCTTTAACAACGGTGTCATACATGGGTAACGGTACAATTTTGGCATTAATATTGCCAGGTGTCACATACCTTGGGTCAACAATCATGAGACCACCAGGACGAATCACGTTGGCATATTTATCATAACCTTCCTGCATCAGGGCGACAAGAACATCAGCCGATTCGACTTTGGGGTAATAAAGATTGCCTTCTGAAATTAAAATGTCGGCACGGGTAGCGCCGCCACGGGCAGCAGCGCCGTAGCTCTGGGACTGAATTGCATTCTTTCCCTCAAAGATTGTAGCTGATCTGGCAAGGATAATGGCCGTAGTGATGACCCCTTGTCCGCCAGAAGCTGTAAAAACAATTCCTGTTGATTCCATTATGCCTATCCTTTCTTCATTACCTTGTCAATGACGAGTTCTTGGTAAGCTTCGCAGTATTCGGGTCTTTCTTCATCCAGGAAAATACCCCGTTGAATCAGACCGGGATTTTCTTCCAGTTTTTTGGAACCCATTTTTACTGTATTGTCCTTGAACCATTCCACCATCTGGGGCGCATCACCTGACTTGTTTTTCCTTCCGAACTGGATGGGGCATGTGGTCGCAATTTCAACCACTGAAAAGCCTTTATGTGCAATGGCCTTTTTGATGAAACCCTGGGCTTCCCTGGCATGGTAGACAGTGGATCTTGCCACAAAAGAGGCGCCTGCGGCTTTAGCCAGTTCCACCAGATCAAAGGCAGGATCAGGGACGCCATAAGGGGCGGTACTTGCTTTTACGCCCTTACCGGACATGGGTGAATACTGTCCGCCGGTCATGCCGTAAATCCGGTTGTTCATGATGATGGCTGTAATATCGATATTTCTTCTGCAGGAATGGATAAAGTGATTGCCGCCGATGGCTGTGGAGTCGCCGTCGCCAAAAGGAACAATAACTTTAAGATTTGGGTTGCCAAGCTTAACGCCTGTGGCGGTGGGAAGTGCTCTTCCGTGCATGGTATGCGCCGTGTTGAAATCCAGATACCCGGCTATTCTTGAAGAACACCCGATACCTGAAACTATGGCAACCTCGTCGTTTTCCAATCCCAGATCACCAATTGCCCTGAGCAGTGCGCCCATGATAATGCCATGCCCACAGCCCGGACACCACATCTGGGGGAAATTGTTGGCCCGGATATATTTTTTGATATCAAATTCGCTCATGCTATACCCCCTTTCCTGTGATCATTCTCAAACACGCTTTGATGTCACTGGGCTTGATTATTTCGTTGTTTGCCCGGTTGGACAGGAACACCCTGTCACGGTCAGGTGCAACACGTTTTACCTCGCGCACAATCTGGCCCATATTCATTTCAGCGACAATCACGGCCTTGGCCATGCCGCATACTTCCTCTATAATGTCGTCTGCAAAGGGCCAGACCGTCTGGAGTTCAAAAACGCCAACCTTGACCCCTAACTGATTCCGATAGTCTTCGGCAGCCTGGAGGGCGGATCTGGTTGTTGTGCCATAGGCAATGATGACATATTCAGCATCATCCATGTAATATTTTTTGTACCTGGCAATCTCGTTGGCCTTGGCTTCAATTTTATCTACCAGGTGGTGGATCAGGGCGTTAACATTGTCAGGGCTTACATCGGGAAATCCTGAAATGTTATGATGAAGGCCGGTGACGTTGTAACGGTGGCCTGCACCAAAATCAGACATGGGGCGCTGCCCGTTTTCATCGGTAAGATAGGGATAGTATTTTTCACCTACGGGAATCGTGGTTCTGATTCTATCAATAACTTCAATCTCGCCAGGTTCGGGAATGACCACTTTTTCTCTCAAGTGCTGGGTGGCCTCATCAAACATCAGAACGACCGGTGTCCGGTAGAGTTCAGCAAGATTAAACGCTTCAACCGTTGTTGTAAATACATCCTGGAGGTTGGACGCTGTCATGGCAATAATGCTGTGATCCCCGTGGGTACCCCATCTGGCCTGCATTGTGTCGCCCTGACTTACATGGGTGGGGTTACCTGTGGACGGCCCGCCTCTCTGAACATTGACAATAACACAGGGAAGTTCTGCCATACAGGCGTATCCGATACCTTCCTGTTTCAGGGAGAATCCCGGACCGGAAGTTGCGGTCATAACCTTTCTTCCAGAAAGGGCTGCACCTATGATGCATGCCATGGAAGCGATTTCGTCTTCCATCTGGATAAATTTGGCTCCTCTTTTGGGAAGCGCAGCAGACATACCTTCTGCAACTTCTGAAGACGGAGTGATCGGATAACCTGCAAAAAAATCACACCCTGCATAAAGGGCGCCTTCAATGCAAGCATCGCTTCCTGGAATAAATTGGATATTCTTAGTCATTATTTATTCCCCTTTTTTCTCAATTAAAATTTGAATTGCCAGATCAGGGCACCGAAGTTCGCAAAGTTTGCATCCAATGCAGTCTTCGGGGCGGACAGCCTCAGCTTTTTCACTGGCGTCCATTTCCAGAACCGTTTTGGGGCAGAAATGAACACAAATACCGCACCCTTTACACCAGTCAGTGTTAATAATGTGTGTGATGGTTTTTCCTTTTGCCATAATCTCCTCATCCTCGGTCTTAAACCGGATTAAAATTGGACATGTGGTTAAGAGACCTAAACCTGCCTGTCAACGTTTTCCACATATAATCGTTATGGACAGATTACCCATAGATTACAAAAAACTATCATGCTCTATCAAAAAAAAGGTATGTTTACAACTTTTTTTCTTGTTTTTTTTAATCAGCGCCGAATGAAGCTTATTTACTTGTCATCTCTCCTTTGAGGGATTACTTTTTTACCATGATCGCGCAAAACAAGAATACCGTCAGTGTCATCATTCCCACATTTAACCGGGCGTATTCCCTGGGACGGGCGGTTGATTCAGTCCTTGCCCAGGATTACCAGCCCAAAGAGATCATTGTCGTGGATGATGGGTCAACAGATAAAACCCAGGATCTGCTGGCTGGGTATGCAGATAAAATCCGGGTTCTGGTTCAGGAAAACAAAGGGGTGAGTGCGGCCCGAAACCTTGGGATTCAAAAAAGCCGGGGTGACTTTATTGCCTTGCTGGATTCCGATGATACCTGGGAAAAGAATAAACTGTCCTGCCAGATGGCTTTTTTTAAATCCAACCCCGGTGCAATGATCTGCCAGACCGAAGAGGTCTGGATCAGAAAGGGCAGGCGGGTCAATCCAAGGAAAAAACATAAGAAACCGTCGGGCATGATCTTTGAACCCTCGTTAAAACTGTGTCTGATCAGCCCTTCGGCTGTGATGATCAAAAAACAACTTTTTGACCAGAAGGGGATGTTTAACGAGGCTTTCCCCGTATGCGAGGATTATGACCTGTGGCTGCGTATTTCCCATGACACGGCCGTGTATCTGATTGATACCCCTTTAACGGTGAAAACCGGGGGGCATGGGGATCAACTGTCTGCCGCCCACTCCCAGGATAAATATCGGATTCAGTCCATCCTGAATTTGATTAAGTCCAATGTCCTTTCCTGGGAACAGGAACAGGCCGCTTTGAACGTATTTAAAGAAAAGTGCCAAATTTATGCCAACGGATGCATGAAACGGGGCAGGGAAAAAGAAGGTGCCCATTACCTGATGCTTGCCAAAGGAATAGGCGTGAGTTCCTACGTTTGACAGCACTTCTGTCATATTCAGAACGATTTATATAAAAATTTTTTTTTTGGGGGGGGGATTGGGGCCATTTTCATGGGATTGCACCTGATTCATCAATGATCAAAGAGGATCTGAGAGTAAAATTAGAATTCCTGTGTGGGTTGAGGATTGATTTTACCAATTGAACATGGCAGTTTAAACAAGGGCTTAAAAAGCAAACTGATGCAAGGAGAATTGCAAGATGAAATTTCAAAAAATAGTAGATGATATTTACCGACTTGGGGTTAACATTGAAGACGAGAATTACCTTTTTGAGGGAATTTGGCCTATCCCCCACGGCATTTCCATAAACGCGTATCTGATCAAGGGTGAAAAAAACGTTCTCATTGATCTGACCCAGGACATCATGGATTTTCCCAAAGCCATTACCGAAAAAATGGAAGAGGTCTTTTTGGCTGTGGAGGACATTGATATCATTGTGATAAACCATATGGAGCCGGACCATTCCAGCTGGCTTCGGGATTTTTGTAAAAAAAATACCAAAGGCGTGATTTATTGTACCAAAAAGGCGGTTCCCCTGCTTGAAGCATTTGGCGGGGTGCCCACGGACCGCGCCGTTGCCATCACGGACGGTATGACTCTGAAGGTTGGGGACTACGCGCTTCAGTTTTTTGAAACGCCCAACATCCACTGGCCCGAAACCATGATGACCTATGAAACAAAACGCAAAATCCTGTTTGCCTGCGATGCCTTTGGCTCCTACGGAAAAGTAGAGGGCGACACCATTTTTGACGACCAGCTCTCCGAAGAAAAACATGTTTTTCTTGAAAATGAGGCATTGCGCTATTACGCTAATATTGTTTCCGCATTTTCCGGATTTGTACTCAAGGGGCTGACCAAACTGTCCGGACTGGATATCAAGATCATCTGCCCTTCCCACGGCATTATCTGGCGGGAGAACCCCGGTGTGATCATCGACCATTACAAACGCTATGCAGAGTACAGCAAGGGGCCGGCAGAACGGGAGATTACCTTGGTTTGCTCCAGCATGTACGGCAATACAAAATCCATGCAGAACCTTGTGGTCGAGACCATAAGAAAACACAAGATCCCAGTGCATCTTTACCAGGCCCCGGGGGATGACATCGGCTATATCCTGGCCAACGCCTGGAAATCGGCCGGACTTATTTTCGGCATGCCCACTTACGAGTACAAGGTCTTTCCGCCCATGTCCCATGTAATTGAGGAGCTGCTTGTAAAAAAGGTAACCAATAAAAAGGTGTTCAGGTACGGCTCCTATGGATGGGTCGGGGGAGCCCAGCGGGATTTTGAATCCAAAATTGAAAAATCCGGCTGGGATCTGTTTGATTTTTACGAATGGCAAGGTGCTCCCACCAGTGAGGATGAACAGGTTCTGGTCCAGAAGATTGATGATTTTTGCCGGGAACTGATCAAGTTTACGGAGTAAGTCCCGTGATCACAATTAAATCTGCTACAGATACGCCGGATTTTAAGCCATTTTATTCACACACAAAGGAGGTAAAATATGGGTACCAACTATTTTAACACCCTGCCATTACGGCTGCAACTTGAAGAACTGTCCCAATGCCGGTTCATGGACCCTTCGGAATTTAACGGGGTTGAGGCACTCAAGGGGAAAAAAATTGTAATTGTGGGATGCGGATCCCAGGGCTTGCACCAGGGTTTAAATTTAAGGGACAGTGGTTTGGATGTGTCCTATGCATTAAGGGAAGCCGCCATTTCCGGGAAACGTCAGTCCTGGAAAAATGCCACGGAGAACGGCTTTGCCGTAGGTTCCTATGAACAGATGCTGCCCACAGCAGACTTGGTCATCAACCTGACCCCGGACAAACAGCACACCAATGTGATTGCATCTGTCATGCCTTTGATGAAAAAAAATGCCTGCCTTTCCTATTCCCACGGGTTCAATATTGTTGAAGAAGGCATGCAGATCAGAGAAGACCTCACCGTTATCATGGTGGCCCCCAAATCCCCGGGAACCGAAGTGAGGGAAGAGTACAAAAGAGGTTTTGGCGTACCCACCCTGATTGCCGTGCACCGGGAAAACGATCCCAGAAAAGAGGGTCTTGAACTTGCCAAAGCCTATGCGGCCGGCACAGGCGGCCATAAGGCTGGTGTGTTGCAGTCTTCATTTGTGGCAGAAGTGAAATCAGATCTCATGGGCGAGCAGACCATTTTATGCGGAGTGCTGCAGACAGGCGCGCTGCTGTGCTATGACAAGATGATTGAGAACGGTATGGATGAAGGATACGCATCCAAACTGGTCCAGTATGGCTGGGAAACCGTGACCGAAGCCCTGAAACATGGTGGTGTCACCAACATGATGGACAGGCTGTCCAATCCAGCCAAAATCAAGGCCTTTGAATTAAGCGAACAGCTCAAGGAGCTCTGGGCACCTTTGTACAACAAACATATGGACGACATCATGACAGGTTATTTTTCAAAGACCATGATGGAAGACTGGGCCAATGATGACGCCAACCTGCTTAAATGGCGGGATCAGACCCAGGACACGGCGTTTGAAAAATCAACTTCCCAGGAGGCAGACATTCCGGAGCAGGAATATTTTGACAACGGCATTCTCATGGTGGCCATGATTAAGGCGGGCGTAGAGTTAGCCTTTGATACCATGGTGTCAGCCGGTATTATCGCGGAATCCGCTTATTATGAATCCCTGCATGAAGTGCCCCTGATCTCCAACCTCATTGCCAGGAAAAAACTGTATGAGATGAACGTGGTGATTTCAGATACTGCGGAATACGGTTGTTATCTGTTTGCTCATACCGCCGTTCCCCTGCTTAAAGATTTCATGGCAGGCCTTGATACCGATGTGATCGGCAAAGGCCTGGCACTTGAAGACAACAGCGTGGACAACATCCGCCTGATCCAGGTCAACGATGCCATCCGGAACCACCCTGTGGAGGTTGTGGGCAAAAAATTACGCGGGTATATGGGGGAAATGAAAGCCCTGCGCTAAGGCCCATGGCCAAAATAAAATCACCGATCTGCTTGTCTTTAAGCCGCTCTGGGCGTTACGCCAACGGACAGACATACCTAATATGAGTTCATTGGCGTGCCTTGATGGCGACTTAAGAGCCTGCCGCGCGTTAACTTTTGCCCTTTCTTCGGGCAATGGTATATCGGATCTGTACCTTTTTATGCTTCTCATGGGGCCGCAAAGTGGCAGGGCGCATGACCAGTGCCACATTAACAAAGCCTGAGGTTGTTAAATTTTCAAGGGGGATTTTTTTTGTAAACACTGTGGTTAAGGTGTCCAGTGCAAGTTCGCCACCTGTGATCGTGACCGTTTCAGGAATAACGCTCAGACTTGTCATAATAAGGCCGTCGGGCAGTTTTCCGGAAAAATCGGCCTGTACCGGTACTTGCTTTTTCGCCATGGTATCCAGAGTCACTTCCACCTGATCCGGTTCAATGTTTTTCAGGCCGATGCCTGGTGGCAACTGGACATTCTGCCTGGTAATGGCCAGTTTATTTTTCCCTACAACTGTTCCGTCAAGGGAAATCTTGATGCTCATCTGGTCCAGGGTCAAAGCGTTGACCAGAGGCCGTGCACCGCTGATTAACAGCTTGGAACTTGAAGCAGAGGCATCAATAATATTCATTTTTTTGTCAGGATTCATGAACTCAATGGGCACATCATAACTGCCCAGTGTTTCCATGCCCCTTGAAAAGCTCAGCCACAGGCCGGTGGTACATAAAAGACAGACCATGGCTGCCGCAAGCAATTCCCGGGTTTGGCGGCGTATTCCCTTTACCGGCTCAAGCCCGCCGGTATATTGCTTTATTAACGTTTCAATCTTGTCAGGATCCTTGACCTCATAAATCCGGTTGTCTTTTACAAGGGAGACTTTTCCACGCTCCTCAGAGACAACAATGACCAGAGCATCACTTTGTTCGGTAAGTCCCAGGGCAGCCCTGTGACGGGTACCGTATTTCGAAGCCAGATGCCGATTCTGGGACAAGGGCAGAATTGTTCCGGCCCGGGTAATCTTTCTTCCCTGGATGACAGCAGCACCATCATGAAGCGGTGCACCGTTCCAGAAAATATTGACCAGCAGTTCTCTGGACAGTGACGCATTCATCTCCACCCCGGAGGCGATGATACTGTCCACCCCTGTTTTAAGCGGCATCACGATCAATGCGCCAATTTTTGATCCGGCCAATTGTACCACAGCATCAGTGATGATGCGCACCGGTGTATTGTTCTGTGTTCTTGGAATTTCCCATAGAAAAAATTTGAGACTGCGTGTTCTGACCACCCCTGATATTTCATTTCTGAATACAATAATGATAATAAAGGTCGCCACGGTGATCACCCCCTGCATGACCCAGTTAGTAATGACCAGCCCCATGGCGTTGGCGCTGCGGCCGATGATCCACATCACCACGACAGCCATGAGAACACGCAGGATATTGCTCCCCCGGAACAATACATACAAGCGAAATAAAATATAGGCGTTGAAAACGATATCCAGAATATCCTGCCACCGCCACCCGGAAAATAATAAAGAGAGTTGTTCCATGGGCATCAATCAGACATGCTGAACCTTAAAATTTTTAAAATATTATTGTTTTCGTCACAGATCTCCACCCGCCAGGGCCCTTTATCCGCATCGCGCATCTGAACCCTTGAAAAGGAGGACCATTTGGGCACGAAAAGGATAAGGCGCATGGAAAAAATAAGCTTCTCTTTCTTATACCAGTTATGAAAAATCGCTGTTTTTTCATGCACCGGATCAAACTCGGAAAAGCAGAAAACCTCTCCCTGGGAAACGGAAAAAATAACGGCTGGATTCACCGGCTTGAAATTGGAAATGCGTTCACACACAACCGCATTGGACAAAACCATACGGGGCTGATCAGCCCGGGCACCGGTGGGTATAAACAAAAATCCAATCAATCCCCAAACAATGAGAAACCGGGAAAGCCAAAAAGGGAATTTTTCTGCATTGAACTCCGTCATATTACTGTCTTTTGTTATCATAACGCGACTCTTTTGTATCTAAATGTTGCATGCTGCTCTGAATTTTTGGTAAGCACAATATTGATACGTGATCAAAATATTTAAACGCTTTATAATCTATTTTTATTATGCCATAAAATAAAAAAATCAAAATACCGAATACAACTTTTAGGTCGTATTCAAAAAAAAATCCCGACCCTTGTCTTAGAGCGTGTTTGATAATTAGGGGATCGAAGTGAAATCTCATGAAAATGAGAACCATTTTGTTGTTAATAGCGGGACTATTGACATAAAATTTGGGGGAATTGGGGCCATTTTCATGAGATTGCAGCCGATTCATCAATTATCAAACACGCTCTTAGAGCCTGTGATGGACAAAAACCAACCTTACTGATATTAAAACGTATGATGAACAAGACCACTATTGAGGACCGCGACCGGGATCTCATAAAAAAAATTCGACAGATTGTCAAAGAAAAGGGACAGCCCGAGCAGCAGGCTTCCCAAAAACGCACATGGTTTGTCTTCACACTGGCAGGATTCATCATGGTGGGAATGATCATGATCATGATCTACTACATGATTCCCGAACGTGTGCTGACGAATCCCCCATCCATCCCGGAAAAATTTGAAACCGCCTCCCTGAAAAATCCCGGGGCCATGGCTCAAGACACATTAACTGATGTTGGGAAACCGGATCTTTCCAATGAAGCACCGTCCCAAAAACTCCCGGCTGAAACGCCCCCTCTTTTGCCGGCAAAAGAGGTACCACCACAGGCTGAACCCATGGAGACACTTCCAGAAATCGTTCCCACCAACGATGTGGCCATCCACGAACTGGTTATCTGCCGCGGCGTTAAAAACAGGCAATATCTGTCTGCGGGGAACCATTTTTCCATGAAAAACGGTGCAAAACCCGTGGTCTGGACATGGATGAACGTCCTGACCGATAAGCCCCCCCAAAGTCTGAGCCATATTTATTACCTGAACGGCGAAAGGTACTGCCGGGTCATTCTCCCCGCCCCCTACCCCAGAACCCGAACCTGGAGCAATGTGAAACTGAACAGACCCGAGCTTGCGGGATCATGGCGTGTGGACGTTGTCAACAGTAACGGGCAGGTAATCGCAAGGGCTGAATTCACCGTTGAGGGCTGACCACTTCTTTCTTTGATCCCCTGTCCGCTTCATAGATACATCTGCGGGCGTATCTTCCCAGGAGCTCTGCTTTTGCAGGGACTGCCAGGAGATGATCCTGCTGGTCAACCGGGTCAGAACAGCACAGGAAAAATCAAAGGCCAAAGGCGTTTCGGCAGTGTAGCAATTCCCCGGGATCACCGGTATGTTTGCCCGGATCATCCGACAACTTAACCGTAGACCGGCCTTCCATGAAGAGTTCAGGTTGTGCCCAGGATAATTTGATCACGATATTCAACGGATCAACACCCACATCATTGGTCAGATTGGTGCCGATACCATATAAGTCCTTTACCATACCCCGGCAGAACTTATGGATTTTTATTGCCCTTTCCACATCCAGGCCGTCTGAAAACACGATGACTTTAGTCGCCGGATCAATACCTTTTTCCCGGTAATGACTGATAATGTTCCGGGTAAAGGCTTCAGGGTCACCGGAATCCTGGCGGACCCCGAAAAACTTACCGGCCCGGTCTCTGGTAAAGGCCTTTAAAAAAAACTTCGTAGTATAGGTATCGGTCAGCGCAATGCCCAGCACATCCGGATATACCCTAAGCCAGGCATCCATGGCAGCTGCATTGGACGTTTCATAGCCGGTCAGGGCTGAATGGAACATGATCCATTCATGGGCCAGGGTTCCCAACGGAGCAAGTCCGTAAATTCTTGCAAAATTCACATTGGAGGTGCCGACCATGGAGTGGTGATCCAGCGCCAGAACATCCTCAAGAAAATGGGCGTGGTTGACTGTTGAAAATCGACGCCGGGTACCAAATTCCATAAAACTTACGCCGGCATCGGACAGCATTTGTGCCTTGGTCTGGTTGCGCTCCCGAATGGCTTGTCTGGATAAGGTTTCAGGGTTGGTAACCTCAAAATAGGTTTCGGAAATCACGGCCATCAGCGGTACTTCCCATAAAATGGTCCGGTGCCATGGTCCTTTCACCCTGACAGAAAGCGTATGCCTTTGCTGGGAGATCTCCACCTCGTCAGGGTCATAACGGTATGAAAACAGATAATCCAGGTACGCTTTTGTAAAATAGGGGCAGGTGTTTTCAAGCCACGCGCGTTCTTCACAGGTCAAACTTAAATCTGCCATCTTCGCCACCCGCTCTTTAAGCAAGCCGGCAAAGCCTGGAGCAAAAGGGGTGCCGCCCCGATTCGTCAACTTATACCTAACCCGGGCCTTGGGATACAGCCGATACACAGCCTGCTGCATGGTGAATTTATACAGATCATTATCAAGTATGGTCTCTATCATGGGCCTATCAATATATTCTAAAAATTTCTATATATCCTCTGAATCTGCGGCGCAAAATTTAATGGGTGTTGAAATTATTGGGGAATCTTGATTGTGGTTTTCACCAGGCAGGTGAAGCACCAAATAAAATTTTCTCAATAATTTCAGCACAAATCAAAAACCATGGCGGGAATTCAGGCAACTGCTAAAAAGGGAGTATCTTAAAATATAACCTGAATTCCCGGCATAAAATTTGCGTTTCATTATTGACGATCTGATACATAAGAATCTGCTGAGGTTTTTCCTCTGCAAACCCTGAACTTAAGATCATATTTGATGGTTTATAGGCTATCAATTTATAGTTCAGTCAAAAAATGATAACCAATCCATTTTTTGACTGAACTATACTCGATTCCCATGGTCAAATCCAGCGGTTCTCGGTGAAAAAACTCTAAGAGCGTGTTTGATAATTAGGGGATCAAATCAACCAGCATGGATATATCAAATTGCCTTGGACTCCAAAATTCGCTCTGTTACTTACTCAATTCCCTGTTTAAGAGAATTCCATTGCCCTATAGTCCCCTTTATGAAAATACCGCCAACCAATAATGCGCCGATAGAGAAATAGATGAATCTTGCAGCGACAGGTATGGCGCTGTCAATCAGATTGAGAACAACAAGAACTTCAGGGATTAACAAGAGGCCTCTTGCAATAAAAATAATCCCGATACCTAAAAGGATTTGTCTTCGCCATGGTAATTTTATAATTTTACCTGCACCTGAAAATCCATATAAACCGAATAATGCCATCATTAAGCCAATAATTATACTGACGATAATTAACATACCGGGATGTTTTACTAAAGATTCAGGTGCTCCAAAATACAGACTTAAAGATGGAGAAAAACCGATGACAACTTGAAATATTGCAAAGATAAAGCACAGGATTCCACCACACATGAGTTGGTTTTTTGAATTATTCATAATAGCCTATCTTCCAAGTCCCTAAAAATTGATTTTCAATTCCCGAAACTGGTTATATGTCACCAGCGTGGGATCATTGAGGGAAAAAAAACTCTGATCCCTGCTGCCAATGGTCAGTTTGGGCAATTGGCCTGCATTGCATTGTTAATTGATCTCAAGACCGGTAAGGGTCTGTTGGTTCATCATCTCCACTATCTGCGCTGCCGCTTCAGGTGTCATGCCGGGATCTCGGAAAAACATAACCTCCACACCAAAATATTGTGAAAAAAGCGACATGGCCAGAATAGTGCTGTCCACCTCTTTGCCCATCCGGCCCGCTGTTTTTTCATCTTCAACCACGGTTACAAGGAAGTCGAGAAAGGTATCAACGTCCCTGCGCAGGGCAGGCGTATCCTCTTCAACTTTGAACACCGTGCTGCTGAGCAGTTCACGATATAGATTTCTGTTCCCGTCATAGAAGGTAAACATGGTCAGCCAGATATGGTTTATACGTGTCGCAATGGAACCCTTGGCAGGCAAGGTTTTTAAAGCACCCTCCCAGGTCTGTCCAATGTCTTCGGCCAAGGCCGCTTCCATGAGTGCGATTTTATTTTTAAAATGAACAACAACAGATGCGGCACAGACACCGGCTTCTGCCGCAACCCGCCGCATTGTGCACCGGCTGAAATTTTCTTCAAAAAACAGTTTTCTGGCCGCTTCAAGGATGAGCTGCCGTGTCTGTGCCTTAAACATTTCTTTTCGATTCATGGGATGCCCTTATGAAACATTTTTTTAAACTTGTTTTTATATTAAACAAGTTTAAAAAAATGCGATGCTTTTGTCAACAAAAAAAGCGATCACAGGAAGATGAATAACTCCGGCACTCGTTGCACTTCATCGTCAAAAACTCTTTTTTTTTCTTGCCTTAACGTATTCAATTTGTTAGTAAGCCCTTTTATAAATATTTTATATTTAAATTCATATTGAAAGGGGCGATGCTGCTTGAAAGAAATTACTGTCACCGTTATTGATAATGACGTTGAAAAAGCGTTGCGTATTCTGAAGAAAAAAATTCAGAATGACGGACTGTTCAAACGTCTCAAGGTTAAGAAACACTTTGAAAAACCTTGTCAGTACAGAAGACGTAAAATGAGAGAGGCAATAAGAAGACAAAGAATTGCCGCATCAAGATCACGCAGAAGACGTAGCTGAGCATTAAAAAGATCACCCGGCATATCAAATTAGATGGTATGCCGGGTTTTTTATGGACTTTTTTCATGGCACCCACCCCTTATACCCTATGCCTGGAAAAAATTTACACACTGGGTCGGTTCGGTATCAAGCTTGAACTGGATACCATTGCAAACATCCTTTCACATCTGAACACCCCCCAGAATCATTACAACATGATCCATGTAGCCGGAACCAATGGCAAGGGATCCACTGCAACCTGCATTGCATCAATCCTCAGTGCTGCGGGGTTTAAAACCGGTATATACACAAGCCCCCACCTGGTTCGATTCAATGAGCGGATCTGCGTGAACGGACAACAGATCAGCGATGACGATGTGGTCAACGCATATGAGGCTGTAAATGCTGCAGATACGGGATCGCGCCGGGCGACCTTTTTTGAAATTGTCACAGCCATGGCTTTTTACCACTTTGCCGGAGAAAAGGTGGAATGGGCGGTCATTGAAACCGGTATGGGGGGCAGATTTGACGCCACCAACGTTATTACCCCAAAGGTCAGTGTGATCACAAACCTATCCATTGAGCATACGGATTATCTTGGACATACCATCAAGGATCTGGCCCGGGAAAAAGGCGGCATCATAAAACCAGGCGTACCTGCGGTTACGGCTGTATCCCAGCCATCGGGAATAGCCAAGTTGACCCAAATAACCAACACCCTGCAATCCCCCTTTTACCAGTTTAAAACTGATTTTTCCATCCGCAAAACCCCTCACCGGCCCACGTATAATTACAAGGGAATTTATCAAGATTTTAAAACTCTGACTAAACCGTTACCCGGAGAACATCAGCGGGAAAATCTTTCTATGGCGTTGGCTGCTGTCGAGTTGGTTTTTAAACAGAACCAAGGCACTGAACCACGATATGCACTGAGCCGGGAAGTGGTTCACAAAGGACTTGCCCGGGTCAAATGGCCGGGCCGCCTTGAAAAAATCATGGATCCCCCCCTGGTTATCCTGGACGGAGCGCACAATCTTAAGGCATCTGTTCTGCTGGGAAAATACCTTAAGCAAACCTTGGGGGATAAAAAGCTGACCCTTGTTATCGGCATTCTGGATGACAAACCCTATGAAGCTATGCTGGCCCAGCTTTTACCCAGAACCCAGCGGGTTATTGTGACCAAAGCCAAAATCAACCGCAGCATCGAACCTGGGGTGCTGACCCCGGCAGTCAAAAAAATATTCAAAGGGGAGGTGCAGGTCATTGAAGATGTCAAAGATGCTGTATCTTACGCAATTTCTACAAGCTGTAACGAAGATGCCATATGCATTGCAGGTTCCCTGTATGTGGTGGGAGAGGCCAAAAGCCTGTTTGATAATTAGTGGTTGAACGAAACGTCACCCACAGAAACTAACTTTAGAGGATCAAAGTTATAGACAAGGAGTCGTTATGGAAAATTTGCTTGACCATCCATTAATTGAGCAACGTTATTTTTTTCCTCGTAAGGGATTTTTTGCTGACCCTTTTTGGGTGGATGTCGATGGCGCCAGATTAGCATGCAGCTACCATGAAATTAATCCCGAGGCCAAAACATTAGTACATTTTCACGGCAATGGTGAGATTGTTGATGATTGGCGCGGTGATTTTGTTGCCTTGATCAATCAAATGGGCTGCAATTGTTTGTTGGCAGAGTTACGTGGTTATGGGCAATCAAGTGGTCAGGCCCAGTTGGGTAAAATGATCAGCGATGTCGTGCCAACCATTGAAGCATTAAAACGTAACGCGCAGGATTTAATTTTTTTTGGCCGTAGTGTCGGCAGTATTTTCGCCCTTGAAGCGGCAGCCCGTTTTCCCAATGCTGCCGGCTTAGTTCTTGAAAGTGGTGTTGCCGATGTGCTTGAGCGCTTGTTGTTACGTGTTCACCCTGATGAACTTAATGTTGATTTGCCTAGTTTCCGCAACGCAGTCGATCAGCAGCTTAATCATCAGAAAAAAATAGCTTCATTTAAAGGCGATTTGCTGGTGCTGCATACAGTCAATGACGGTTTGATTGATGTCAGTCATGGTAAACGGCTTTATGCCTGGGCAAAGGGGCGCAAAACCATTAAACTATTTGATCAGGGTGATCACAACAGTATTTTGATGGTTAATGCCGCAGAGTATATTGCTTGTCTGGAAAATTTTATTCGTAATTTGGACGGCAGCGGCTAAAACTCAAAGGGGCTGACCGTTGTCTGACCAGTCCAGGCGGCACAGTTTGGCCTTTTTTATGATCCCCTCAATCTGATCCTGGTCAGTGTTATCTGCTTTTCTTTTCTGCGCACAGTATCTTTTGTCTTAGCCGCTTACATTCCTGTTCATCGGCCCCTGTAACGCCCAAAGGCCGGTTCGCATTGTCATGACAGTCAGAACCGCCGGTGACAAGCAGGTCATATTTTTGCGCCCAGTCCAGAAGCAGCGTCTTATGTTCCGGTGCATGGCCCGGATAATGGACTTCAAGGCCTTTGACACCAGCGTCCAAAAACTCGGGCAGCAGACGGGCCACTGTTTCCACTGGGGGCAGCACCTCCTTGTAATGCCCTTTCCCGGGGAAAGAACCCGCAGCCGGGTGGGCCAGTACTGCGACCACGGGTTCGGTTTTTATAAATCCTTTCACCTGTTCAAGGTCCACCCCCGAAGGCAGATAGGCAGGACTGTCATTGCCGATGATCCGGTTAATGGTGTCTTTATCGGAAATACCCAGTTTTTCGTCCAGGGCCATGGCAAAATGGCGGCGGGAGGCATTGTCCGAATATACAGCAATATCTTCATAGGCAAGATCCCTTGATAATAAGGGCGATTCACCATCGGGCCCGAACACCTCGTTTATCTTCTCAATCCTTGCCTTGACCAGGCCCTGTCCCCTGCCTTGGGCCAGCAGGGTTTTAAACCGTGCCACAAAACCCGGATCTTTTAACAGCACCCTTGAAAAATAGGTCAGTACGTGCAGGGTTCCTGTAAAAAATTCCCGTTTGAAGCGCACGGACACCTCGACACCCGGAAGAATCTCTACACCTTTCGTTTTTCCCGCAGCCAATGCAGGCTCAAGTCCGTCCAAGGTGTCATGGTCGGTCACCCCTAATACCTTTATACCCATGCCGGCAGCCCGGGCCACAAGGCCCCCCGGGGAAAAGTCTCCGTCAGATGCGGTGGTGTGATTATGTAAATCTGCAAACATATGTGCCATCAAATGCCTACTGCGATTACAAATCTTGCTTGAATAATTATGATGTGAGCATCTTATCACAATTTATATCTGTTCGGGCATACTTTCTTTTTTTAACCAATTTTGATATTTTGTTTAATTTTCATGGAGTAAATGATAAATGTAAAATTTTTAATATTAACAACAACCCATAAACATAAACACTTGGACTTTATACTTACCTATGGATCCTTTACATACCCTTGGGGAAATCAGTACTGCCGATCAGGCCCTAAATCTGTTTGCATTAAAACTTGACCGCACCCAATCAGCAAAAATCGCCAGGATCACACACCCGGCTGTACTGATCCGTATCGCCAACGCCATCGCACTTTGCAGGCCGTCAAACGTATTTATCAATACAGGATCAAAAGAAGACAAAGCTGCCATTCGGCAAATTGCCATTGAAAAGGGGGAGGAACAAGCCCTTGCCATGACAGGGCATACTGTCCACTTTGACCTGGCCGAAGAACAGGGACGGATTGTAGACCGGACCTATTACATTGCCGAACCCGGGCAGCTGGTATCCAGTCTTGCCAATCGCATGACCCCGGAAAAAGCGGCAAAAGAGATTGAAGAGCACATGTCCGGCATCATGGAAAACCTGACCATGATTGTCGGTTTTTACATGAGAGGGCCTGTGGGCTCCCCGGCATCCAACCCGGCTTTGGAGCTGACATCCTCAGCTTATATATCCCACAGCGCAGACCTGCTTTATCGAAACGCCTTTAATGATTTCGACCACGAAGTTGAACAAAAGGGGTATTTTTTTACCAATGTACACTCCGAAGGCCTGAATCGTACCCAGGACCTTCCCCATGCCCGGGTGTTCATGGATCGGAAATTCCAGACGACCTATGCCTGGAAATGCACCTATGCCGGCAATACCCTGCTCCTTAAAAAGGGTAATCACAGGTTTGCCGTGGACAAAGCCGTATACCGGGACAGGGGCAGGCAGTTGTCCGAACATATGTTTATTACGGGTATCAAAGGACCGGGTGGCCGCACGACCTGGTGTGCAGGCGCAGCCCCGTCCGGATGCGGAAAAACCACCACTGCCATGGCCGGCAATCTATTTATAGGCGATGACCTGGCCCAGATGTGGATTGCCGAAGACGGCACCATCCGCACCATCAATCCGGAAAACGGAATATTCGGAATTGTGGAAGGCGTGAACGTTGAAGGTGATCCTTTATTAATGAAAGTACTGCGGCAACCCGGCCACGAAGTGATCTGGTCAAACGTCCTTGTTGACGAACATCGCAATCCCCACTGGGTCGGCAATATGGAACCTGTCCCTGAAAAAGGGATCAACTTCCAGGGTGAATGGCACCAGGGTAAAACCAATGGCAAGGCAGTGCCCATCCCCATGTCTCATCCCAATTCCAGGTGTACCCTGCTCTCGAAAAGTCTGGACAACTACTCGCCTGAGGCAGACAATCCCAAAGGTGTGGTGACGCGGATATTTACATATTCAGGCAGGGACGCGGACACCATGCCGCCGGTATGGGTGGCAAAGACCCCGGATGCCGGTGTGGTCATCGGTGCTTGTATTGTATCTGCGACCACAGCCACAGAGGTCGGGGTGACAGGCATTAGACGGGCACCCTGGGCCAACGCCCCTTTTATCCCAGGCTCCCTGGGTGATTACATGGATGCCCAGTTTAAATTCTTCAACAACCCAAATATCAAGGAACAGTTCAAACCGGTGATGGCAGGCCTGAACTATTTTCTAACCCACCGGGCCAGGGGCGGCGATTCAGACAAGCTTCTTGGAGAGAAACAGGATGTCAAAGTGTGGCTGGCCTGGCTGGAACGATATGCCCATAACGAAGTTGGATATCTGTCTACCCCCATCGGCAACCTGCCTTGCTACAATGACCTGGCTGAACTGTTCGGACAAATCATTGACAAGGACTATCCCAGATCCCTGTATGATATGCAGTTTGCCCTGTACACGACAAAAATCATCCAGCGTATTGAGCTTCAGGAAACATCATATATAGAAGAAGAGCACCTTCCGGAAAAACTGTTTAAAATTCTTGAAGCACAGAGATCGGCGCTTCTGGATCTGAAAGAAAATGTCGGGGATGTCATCATGCCGGAATATTTTGAAAATTTGATCTAAGGCCCTATAACTATTTAAAATAATTTTGTATAATTGCATACTGGGTTTCTATTTGAGTTTCGATCAGGTGATCGATAAAGTGTCCGGTTGTGGTATATATATAATAAGGTATCTCCTCAACACCATAAAGTTAAGATGAGTCCAAATCTGAGAGCCTGTTTGATAATTAGGGAATCGAAGCGAAATCTCATGAAAATGAGAAGCAATTTTCATAAATTTTCTGTTAATAGCCTGACTATTCGCATAAAATTTGGGAGAATTGGGGCCATTTTCATGAGATTGCAGCCGATTCATCAACGATCAAACAGGCTCTAAGTAAGGAGGATAATAATGGCAAAAATAGTACGTCGTGAGGAACTGGCCCAGGGAACCATTATCCTCAATGAAATATCAGCGCCCCGTATAGCTAAAAAGGCCAAACCTGGTCAGTTTGTTATTCTTCAGGCAGACGAGACTGGTGAACGCATCCCGCTGACCATGGCAGACACGGACCCTGTCAACGGAACCATCACCATCATCTACATGGTTGTGGGAAAATCTTCAGCCCGTTTCCGGGATCTTGAGGTCGGTCAGGAATATTTTGCGATCATCGGCCCTCTGGGCGCACCGACCCATATTGAAAAGGTCGGCAAGGTCGTCTGTGTGGGCGGCGGCACCGGCATTGCAGTACTGCACCCCATTGCACGGGCACTGAAGAAAGCCGGCAATGAGGTCACAACGATTCTGGGTTCCAGGACTTATGATCTGCTCATCCTGGAAGAAAAGATACAAAAAGCATCCCATACCCTTCATATCTGCACCGATGACGGCTCCATGGGCCACCACGGATTTGTTACGGATGTTCTTAAAGAAACCATTGAAAAAGACGATATTGACCTAGTTGTAGCCATTGGTCCCATTCCCATGATGAAATTCTGCAGCCTGATCACCAAGGAGAAAGGGATCAAAACCATAGTCAGCCTGAACCCCATCATGGTGGACGGCACGGGCATGTGCGGTTGCTGCCGGGTATCTGTGGGGGGAAAGACAGAATTTGCCTGTGTGGACGGTCCTGAATTTGACGGTCATCTGGTTGATTTTGATGAACTTGCCAAGCGGCTTTTATCCTATATAGACGTTGAGAAACAGGCTATGGAAGCTTACAACAACCGCAAATGCAACGTAAATTAACGCACCCGTTCAGTGATATATGGAGGGATAAATGGCGGATAAAAAAATGAAAGTTGACCGGGTCGTGATGCCTGAACAAGACCCGGAAGTAAGGCGCAGAAATTTTATGGAAGTCCCACTGGGCCTTTCTGAAGAACTGGCAAGGAATGAAGCAACACGCTGCCTGCAGTGCAAAAAACCCGCCTGTGTAGAAGGATGCCCGGTTTCCGTATCCATTCCTGAATTTATCAAATGCATCGCCAATGGACAGTTTTCCGCTGCGGCCAAAAAACTATGGGAACGCAATGCTCTGCCCGCAGTCTGTGGCAGGGTATGTCCCCAGGAAGAGCAGTGTGAAGGCAGGTGCATACTCGGCAAAAAAGGCAAACCCGTTGCCATTGGTTATCTTGAACGCTTTGCTGCAGACTGGGAGCGTAAAAACGGTTCCGGCGAGGTCCCTGCTGTGGCTGAAAAAACCGGCAAAAAAGTAGCAGTGATCGGTTCCGGCCCTTCCGGGTTGACCGTTGCAGGCGACCTTTTGATCAAAGGCCATGATGTCACCATTTTTGAAGCATTTCATAAACCCGGCGGGGTTCTGGTATACGGTATTCCCGAATTCCGTCTGCCCAAGGAGATTGTGGCATCGGAAGTGGCCACCCTTGAAAAGATGGGTGCGCACATTGAATGTAACATGGTGATTGGCGCTACCGTTACCATTGACGAACTGTTTGATGAAGGGTATGACGCAGCATACATTGGCGTAGGAGCAGGACTGCCCAGATTCATGAACCTGGCCGGTGAAAACCTCATCGGTATTTACTCTGCCAATGAGTACCTCACCCGGACCAACCTGATGAAAGGGTATCTGTTCCCTGAATACGACACCCCCATTGCCCATGGTAGACATGTCGTGGTGCTTGGCGCCGGCAACGTGGCCATGGACGCTGCCAGAACCGCCATGCGTTTAGGCGCAGAATCCGTCAAGGTTGTTTACAGACGCTCCAGGGAAGAGATGCCCGCCAGAAACGAAGAACTGCACCATGCCCAGGAGGAAAAAATCGAATTTGTCCTGCAGACAAATCCCATCCAGTTCATAGGTGATGAAGACGGACGGGTAACCGGTATGGAATGTCTGAAAATGAAACAGGGTGAACTTGATCGTTCAGGCCGCCGCCGGCCCATGCCCATTGAAGGCAGCGAATTCACAATCGACTGTGATCTGGTTGTGGTCTCTGTGGGCTCCAATGCTAATCCGTTGCTCACCAATACAACACCGGACCTGGCGTTGAACAACTGGGGTAACATTATTGCAGACCCCGTCACCGGGAAAACATCCAAAAAAGCGGTCTGGGCGGGCGGCGACATCGTTACCGGTGCGGCCACGGTCATCCTTGCCATGGGTGCAGGCCGTGCTGCAGCCGACTCCATACATGAATACCTGACACTTGGCTGGTAATTTTTTAATGGGTTTGATGGGTTAAATGCACGTCAATGGGAGCATTTGAAATATGGTCCCATTGGTTGCTTTAATGACCTTCTATGAATGTATATACGAATATTCCGGTGGATTTAACATATCCGGTCTCCGATTTCCGGTCTCCAGATAGACCTCCGCCCTGCCCTGCCGTTATTCAGGTTTAATAAATACCTTATGCTCCACCAGGGACAGGGAATGGATGGTTCCTTTTATAAATTTCTGTTCACCAAAAATGGATACCAGACGAATACCCTCTTCTTCGGGTTCCACCGTGTCCACAGCCTCCAGCAAAAGAGACGCTTGTCCACTTTTGTCCAAAAGATATGCATTGGCTTCACACATAATATGTACTCCTGATCACTTAGTTCTTTCATATAAACACAGGTACAGATCATTGGATCAATAATACCCAGAATCCATTGCTATGACAGGGGCAAATAAGCATCTAACAATTCATCCACCAGCTGGGGTAAAGGCAAACCCATGATCCCGACAATGGCAATGTTCTCCTGGGTCAGGGGCAAAAGCACTTTTTTTGCCTGGGAGCATGATACGGCCTCAGCCATCTGGGGGGTCACCTCACCCATCATGGCATGGGGCATGACAATCCCCACAGTGCCGATAATCATATCCGCATTTTTAACAGTCTGTACAATGGCGTTGGTGCCGGAAGCGCCTTTATTGGCACGGGCTTTAAGCATCTGAGCAGTGGCAATGGCGTTGGTACCCAGGGCAATCACCTCAATGGACTCCTCAAACCGCTCCTTAATGCGCTTGATAACGGTTGATCCGATACCACCAATTTTTTCAAGTTCAAGGCGGAAAATCAATTTGACCACAGGCATACATGGAGTATTCCGAGGATCAAATTTATTTTTCAACGAAGAAATTGGGGAAATCAGCATTCTGTAACAGTCTGTCGAGTTTTACATGACAAGCTTTACTTGGGCCCAAACCGCTTCGGCTATTTTTTCCACAGAATCATTTCCGTCGATCACAGCCACACGCTCCTGGTGCGCCAAACGGTGAAACGCTGCCATATAATTTGCCCGTACCTGCTTCATATTATCTAATTTTTCATATATTTCAAGGTGTTTTCGTGTAGCCTGGAGACGCTTCAGGCAGGTTTGGGGATCCACATCAATAAACAAGGTGATGTCCGGTTTTAAAATATCAGCATTGAGTTGATTGATCTGGCGCACCCACTCCATATCCATATACTGGCTGTGATAGGCGTAGGAAGAAAAATAGTACCTGTCACACACCACGATTGTACCGGTATCCACCATCCGGCGGATGCCGGTTTCAGGGTCCATCAGATGTTCGGTACGGTCAGCGGCAAAAAGATTTGCAATGGTCCGCTGGTCCGCTGGAAGGGTGCCGGACAACATCCGGCGGATCAACTGCCCCACAGGGCCGCCGGTGGGTTCACAGGTGGCAAAAACCGGGGAGCCGGTTGATGCCAGGCGTTGGCAAAGCAGTTCCACTTGTGTGGTTTTGCCTGCCCCGTCAATACCCTCAAATACCACAAACCGGCCTTTATTCGTTTTTTTCAAACATAGTTCCTTAAAACAGCTCCGGCAGATCCCGATAACCGGAACCTGCCGGGCTTGATGCATTTAGGGCTATTGGTGAGTTTTAAAATTTTCCCTGCCCCTTAAACCCTTACGAACAGCCCATGGGCCGACCTGATCTGCCACCGAGGGTTACCCACAACAAATCATGAAAGAAACTAATCGGTTAACTTAGTTCTTTCATATAAAAGGATCAGATTTAAGATGGACTGTGACACCCATTACAATGAACAGGGGCGGCTTTGGGAAGATCTGCCTTGCCTATTTTACCCTGGGCCAACGCTTTTTTAGCTGCTTTCTGTTTTTTCACAGTATCTCTGTGGCAGGTTACGCAGACATTGTGGTAAGCAGCCAGATAATACATCTGATTTGCTTCATCCTTGATGTTTCTGGTTCCTGAAGGCTCGGTTTCATCGTGGCATGAGGAACATACCTCTACTTCGCTCTCCCCGTCCCAGTCATGGTGACACACTTTACAGGCAAATTGAAAGTGAAGTCCATGGGGAAAACCAACAGGCCCCCTGGTGGTTTCCACCTCTTCGGGTGCTTTTATGTTAATAATACCAAGGGGGATGGACAAAGATTCATCACTGTTCACAACCTCGGCGTGGGGATCAGGATGGCATCCTGTGCAGGCAACAGGGCCTGTTGTAATACTCTTGGATCCGGCCGCTTTTTGTTGAGCGGCCTCTTTTCTATGACAGTCACGGCATACCTGGTGGAAGGCGCCAACCAATGATTTTACGTTCTTTTTCGATGCATCTTTCTGACTAGGTTTAAGCGCCCAGAAATTTTCATGGCAGCCGCTTGTCCCGCAACTTTTTAAGGTGCCGTTTCCGTCCCAAGTGTGATGGCACTCTTGACAGGAATAGGAAAAATGAAGGGAGTGGGGAAAAATAACCGGGGACAGTGTGGCCTTGTATCCGGCACCCTGGGGAGCCTCCAAAGTTATGGTACCGGTGGGAAGCTCAAGAGCAGCCTCAACCTTGGTGTCCCCGGCAAGGGCTGCGCCCGTTAAAGAAAAAGCTAACAAAGCTACTGAAATGAGAAATAATTGTTTCATAATTCCTTTCCAAATTAAGCTGTTGTTTCAGATCTGACCTGGGTTTTCAACTGTTCAGCATTTAATTTATAAACACGCCTGTTCATTTGTCGCCTTTTGTATATTCATTAATGTTCATAAAATCAACCTGAAATTTTGCCATCCGAGGTAAAAATATATTTCAGGTATCTAAAAAGGCGCAGATACCCCCTGATTTGAAATATAAAACTATCTGGAATTATGATAGATTCTCTCTGTTTTTTTATGCGTGTAACCTATCTTTGCAATTGCGGATAAACCGTTTAAATAAAGGCAGCATCCCATCACTTTTCTGCATGAGCAGTTCAGGATGCCACTGCACAAGATCAATGGGCAGGGATTCATGCTCTGCGCCTTCGGCCACCCCATCGGGGGCCCATGCCGTGATTCGAATACCTTTGCCCGGGGTATCAATGGACTGGTGGTGCCGGGAGTTGATGCGGATCGATTCTCCAAACAGGTGGTACAGCCTGGACCCCCGATCAAACCGGACATCATGGTCCGTGCCGTAGGAGAACACCTTTTGCATGTGGATAATATCGGATTCCGGCATCTGGCTTGGGATATCCTGGACCAGGGAACCGCCCAACGCCACGTTCGCCACCTGGGCGCCACGGCAGATGCCCAGAATCGGCATTTTCAATTCCACGGCAAGATTCACCAAACCGATCTGAAACGTATCAAGCTCAAGGTCGCTGGCCTTGCACGCCGGATGCATTTCCTGATTAAAAAAATGGGCGTCCATGTCCAGGCCGCCTGGAAGAATCAGGCCATCCACACGGGACAGCATCAGACCCACGGTCTGTTCATCTCCGGCAGGCGGCAGAATCACAGGCACAGCCCCGGCCTGCTGAACACAACGGCTGTATTCTACGGGAACACTGGTGATGGTCTGGCCATTTTTGTTACGTTCCGTATTCGCCGCAATGGCTATGAAAACGGGCATATAAAATTCTCCCTGATGTGTTGATTTTGTGGGCCTTACACGTCTTTGATAACGGTTTTTAAACGGCTGAATTTCGGCTGAATAGTGAATGAAGGATTCAGGTACCTGTAAAATATTAAGGATCAAACAATAATTTCATCATAGATCTACTCTTATCTGAAAAAGGGGGGACTTTTCAAGGGATAGGGCATTTTTTGTCATTGAGAGCCTGTTTGATAATTGATCGACCAGACCAACCTATGACGGTTAAAGGATAAAAAGGAAGGCTTGCCGGTAAAATCCTTGAGCATTACCTTTAATTAGCGTATTTTGTTTTACTAGTTTAAGAAGGGGTTGATTCGGGGGAATTGATACGATCCGGTCTTTAACAGATCATTTGGACTTGATTCTATTGTTGGCTATTTTTCCCAGGGGCACGGTCTTTGTGCTTGCCCGGTCAGGGCAGGTACGGTGTTGCGCCCATGCAGGCGGCCGGCGTTAGAACCAATCCTGATCCGTTTAACTACCGGGCAAACAAACGAGGTTTTCATGGCACAAAAAATCATTATTATTGGTGCGGTGGCCCTTGGTCCCAAAGTGGCCAGCCGCCTGAGACGGCTTGATCCCGATTGTGAAATCACGATGATTGACAAAGACAGCTTAATTTCATACGGCGGATGCGGCATACCTTATTATATTGGCGGAGACATCGGTGAGATTGAAGCCTTATACTCCACCACAGCCCATCAGCCCAGGGATCCGGAATTTTTCCGTACAGTCAAGGGGGTAGAGGTGCTGACCCGGGTGGAAGCCATTGGCATTGACCGCAGAAACAAACACCTCAAGGTCCGTCACCTTGAAGACGGGACCGAGTCTGAAATGCCCTATGACAAACTGGTCATCGGCACAGGCGGCACGCCTTTTACCCCGCCCATCCCCGGGGCTGACCTGCCGGGCGTATATCCGGTAGCCAACCTCCACCATGCCCAGGCCATCAAAGATTTGATCAGCAAAGGTGCTGCGGGAAATGCTGTTGTTATCGGTGCTGGCGCCATAGGCGTTGAAATGGCCGAGGCCCTGAGTGATCTGTGGGGTGTGGAAACCACCCTTGTGGAGATGGCGCCACATGTGCTGCCCACCGCCATTGGCCCCAACATTGCCGGCATTGTTGAAAAAGAGCTTGAGAACAATGAGGTGGGGGTCAAAATCGGGGCCCAGGTCACCAAAATCCTTGGGGATGCTGAAAACGGCGTCACCGGGGTTGAGGTCAGCGGCGAGGTGATTGCCTGTGACCTTGTGATCATGGCTGTGGGCGTTCGCCCCAACACAGGCTTTGCTGCAGAAGCAGGCCTGGCTGTGGGCCGGACCGGTTCCCTGATTGTGGATAAAAATTTAAGAACCACTGATCCGGATATCTATGCAGGCGGTGACTGCATTGAGGTGCGCAATCTGGTCTCCGACGAGCAGCTGCCCATGCCTTTGGGCTCCCTGGCCAACCGCCAGGGCAGAATCATTGCCACCAACATTTTTGGCAAGTCTGCCCAATTTGACGGTACTGTGGGTACCTTTTGCATCAAGGTGTTCGGCATGGGCGTGGCCACAGCAGGTCTGACCGTTCACCAGGCCAAGGCTGCCGGATTTGATCCGGTTCACTCTGTGGTGGCCCAGTTTGACCGGGCCCATTTCTATCCCAATTCAAAATTTATGTTTATCCAACTCATTGCCGACAAAAGCACCCGCAGGGTTTTAGGCGTAGAAGCCGTAGGCGAACAGATTGACGCTGTCAAGGCCAGGGTGGATGCTGTGGTCCCCCTGCTGCACAAAGGCATGAGTGTGGACGAGGTATGCACCTTAGAAGTGGGCTATGCACCACCATTTGCGTCTGCCATGGATGTCATCAATAATGCCGGCAATACGCTGGATAATATTTTGGATGGGAGAAACACCCCCATTGACTGGCCTGAATTCATTGACCTGTTCGAAAAAGGCGAAATCACGGTGGTGGATTTAAGAGAGCGTGTGGAAGCCCAGCCATTTATCGATACATACGGGGCAGACCGCTGGCTCCACCTGCCCCAGACTGAATTACGTGAACGTTATAATGAACTGCCCAAAGATAAAGCGCTTTGTCTTTTTTGCGGTACAGGCGCCAGATCTTTTGAATGCCAGAGAATCCTGAACCAGAACGGGTTCACCCGCACCAAAAACCTTCAGGGTGGATATGCCCTTATCAGGGTCACGGATCCGGATTTCATTCCCCAAGGCGGATAGACAGGCGGCACCGCAAAACCCAGAGACTGGAAACTTGGGAAACCGGCACACAAAAAGCCCCGCCAGATCTTGGCGGGGCTTTTGAATGTCGATCAGACAATGCTGGACTTTATTTTATTTTTCCCAGAAACGCATGGTCCCGTTTTCAATGAAATTGGTGTGCATCTTGTAGCACTCATCCAGCAGATGGGGTTGATGATGTCCGCCGGTTGCCTTGATGGCCCGATCAACATAATCATGCATATAATCTCTGTAAGCAGGATGTGCACACTTATCAATGACTAACCGGGCCCGGTCAATGGGCGCCAGGCCACGCAGATCAGCCAAGCCCTGGTCAGTAACCAGCACATCAATATCATGTTCAGTGTGGTCCACATGGGGAACCTTGGGTACAACACCGGTGATGCCGAATTCATCAACCTTGGTGGCGCGGCATGCAGGGCAATGCATGATGGAAATGTAAGCGTTGCGGATAAAATCACCGGAACCGCCGATACCGTTCAACATGCGGGTACCGCCTACGTGGGTGGAGTTGGCATGTGCATATATATCAAACTCAAGGGGGGTATTCATGCCGATGACGCCCAAACGGCGGATAAGTTCCGGATTGTTGGAAATCTGCTGGGGACGCATCATCACCATGTTTTTATAGGTATCGAAATTTTTCCACCAATCAACAAATGCATCGTTGGACAGGGAGAGTGACGTACAGTTGATGTACTTGCATTTACCTGAGTCAAGGAAGGGCAGGAAGGTGTCCTGGAGAACCTCGGTGAAAACGGTTAAATCTTCAAAAGGACTTGCTGTCAGTCCACCCACAACGGCATTGGCAATGGAACCCACGCCGGATTGCAGCGGCAACAGATTCTTGGGCAGACGGCCGGCCTTCACTTCAGCCTGGAAAAAATCGACAATGTTGTCGGCAATCGCCTGGGCAACATCATCGGTGCCGCGCAGGGCACGACCATTGTCAGGCAGCTTGGATTCCACAATGGCGACAATCTTGTTCTTGTCGGTGGGCACCCAGGGTGTACCGATACGCTGACGGACATCAGTAACCGGATACACTTTGCGATACGGCGGCAGATCAGTCAAAAGAATATCGTGCATCCCTTCGAAGGAGGGCAGCCCAGTATTGATCTCCACAATGATTTTATCAGCGACATCAATGATTTCGGGCGCAGCACCAACGGCACCGGACAGAATGATGTTTCCTTCCTCGGTAATGGCAGATGCTTCGATAACGGCCATATCAAGTCCGCCACCCTTTTCCTTGGTGTAAAAGCCGTACTTCAAATCCTGGGGAAACATTGAAAGGTGTTTGTCACCCATACGGATCTGACCTTTGTTAATGGCGATGCCAAGGTTTTTACCTGTCTGGTAGGGCCAGCGGCGATCAATCATGTCCAAAGTGGCCATACGGTCTTCAACTTCAGCACCCACAGACGCACCAATGAACAGGTTGAGTCTTAATTTGCCTTGCAGGTTGTTTTTCTCAACGTGGTCACACAATGCGATGGGTACAACTTTCGGATACCCGACCGGCGTAAACCCGGACATGCCGACGTCCATGTCGTCTTTAAAAAACTCAATACACTCTTCAGGGGTTTTTACTTTGCTGAGCAACTCTTTACAACGAACGCGTTCCTCTAATGTAGACATAACTTGCTCCCTCATCAATTTTTCGGGTAATTTGAGAGATTCCCCACCGAACAGGTGCATTCTTCAAGCGTCTGTTAAATCCCGGGGAACCGCGCCAGTCAAACGACTAGACGGATATCTGATTTCCAATCATACAATAATTTATTGCGGATTATATATAATGTGTGGGTAAGCAGAGTCAAGAAAAAACTTTTGAATTATAGCCTGTCTATAATCCGGTGTGCATTCCCCCGTTTCAACTTGATCCGCAGATTGATAAGTGGCACGTAACTACTCACTCCCATCAATTAGCATACCCAATCCAACACAGTACATTCCAGTAGATTGTTGAGCAAACAATCTTCTTGACATCATAGTGAGCTGTTGCTATGCTTAGCCCCAAAACAACAATAAAAGCATTCAACAGCCATGAACAGCTATTTTGGATCAAAGGCAACATCGGGTTTGTGTCAACCCATTATTGCGATGATGCCACTTCATGACACCTGTATCGAGACCCACCTGGGTGGAGGCGCGATCATGCGTCGCAAGCCTGCCGCATTGCGCAATATAGCCATTGATCTTGATTCAAAGCCACTTGCAGCCTTTGAGTGTGATTATCCAGTTGAAAAGATACATGGC
>PDWI01002009.1_pt1 | contig 31592 bp, 26 predicted proteins | sample 1430891 | NCBI WGS metagenome assembly PDWI01 (sample SAMN01162508, study PRJNA174530) | Oral metagenome, whole genome shotgun sequencing project. | biome: Marine environment; feature: Marine mammal; material: Swab sample of the gingival sulcus; isolation source: swab sample of gingival sulcus... | reverse complement strand
CGGGTTCCACTGAAAATAAGCTTCACCGCAGAAATACTGGAAATATCCGCTTTCTACCCATTGTTCAACCACTGATTCATCCGATAAATTCCTGAGTTGCTTTAGAATCAGCAGGCCAACCATCAAACGGATAGGATGTGCTTTACGGCCGGTATGTGAATAGAGCGGAGCAAATTCCTGCTCAAGTTTATGCCACGGGATCGCCTGGCAAGTCGATACAAAGGATGTTTAGGGTTAAGCTGCATAGACAGGCTCTGATCCACCAGACTTAGTTGGCTTTGGTTGGGACTTTTTCCTTTCATTTTGACTCCAAAAATGTCATTTAATATTGCAAGATTTTGAGTGTATTTTAACAGAAACCTGCAATTATGACCATAAAAAAATGAAATTTGTCTTTTATTTTCAAAGTGTTGGTCGTTTCTCAGGGTTGACTATAATAGCAGTTTTAGATTACTAGCACAAAATTTTGAACACTCTTGCAATGACCACATTCAGGGAACGTGCTATGGCAAAACACCAATGCAGACATTCAGAGAAACATTGCATATCGCAAAAGAAAAGTGTATTCCTAAGCAAGAGATGGAGATGTATAATAGCGAAGACGTACTACAAGAAGTAGAGGTGTCGGACAGTGAATTACTCACGGTTTGATATCGTGTCTGTCAGATTAAATGTAGAGTTTTACAATTCTGCTTATGGTGTTATAATCCGCTATTGAAATTAAACTCCGAGCCGAAGGGCCTAAATCCGTTTATGGACATGGTTTGAGGCCGAAAGGGTGCGGCTGGAAACGGCCCTGCCTTCCATCATTGAAAAGGGGTGATTCATGTCTTCATATACCGTGCTGGACAGACCGGTCAGTTCTGGACTGGTGGATAATTTTGGCCGTATTATTTCCTATTTACGTCTTTCCATTACTGACCGCTGTAATCTAAGGTGCCGCTATTGTATGCCGGAAAGCGGGGTTAAGTTTCTTGACCACCGGGAAGTGCTGGGTTACGAGGAAATGGAGCGTCTGGTTGATATTGCCATTGCCCTCGGCATAAAAAAGTTCAGGATAACCGGCGGTGAGCCTTTTGCCAGAAAGGGCTGCATGGATTTTTTGACCAGACTTAAAAATGATTATGGCGTGGAACAGCTTCATCTTACCACTAACGGCACCCTGCTTTTACCCCATTTGCAGGCCCTGAAAGATATTGATATTGCTGGTATCAACCTGAGCCTGGATACGGTAAATAGAAAACGTTTTGCCTTTATCACCAGAAGAGAGCAGTTTGACGAGGTGATGGCGGTGTTTCGCGAGACCATGCGGCTGGGCATTCCCCTCAAGATAAATTCCGTGGTTCAGGATGAAACTTCTGATCAGGATCTTGTTGATATTGCAGAACTTGTGCTGGAAAATGATCTGCAGTTACGTTTTATTGAGATGATGCCGTTTTCGGGAAAAAGGCAGAATATCAACAATGATCAAATTTCTCTTGAAGAGAGGCTGTTTAGACTTTTCCCGAAAATGGTAGAAGTCTCTCCGGCCAGGTCGGAAACCGCCAGAAAATTTATGGTGCCGGGGGCCAAGGGAACCTTGGGGCTGATTGAGGGACATTCCAGAAAATTCTGTGCTTCCTGCAACAAGATTCGCATCACCTCGCAGGGGATGCTGAAAACTTGCCTTTATGATAGCGGGGTGCTGGATTTGCGTCAGTTGCTCCGTTCTGGTGCAGATGATGATGAAATTGCAGATCTTATCACCGACTGCGTGCAGAGACGTTTTGAGAACGGCAAACAGACCGAGAAACTGACCAGACTTACAGAGTATGAATCCATGTCCCGGATTGGCGGTTAGGGCTTGCAGTCTGTAAGCAATCGTTATCTCCCTGAAATTTAAGCAAAACTTATGACCTTTTTTCGCACTTCAATCCTGCGGCTCATCACTGTATATCTGGTCTTTGTTCTGTCGGGTTTTGCGGCAGGGTTTGTGGTGATAAATTTTTTCGGAGTGCCGCCTGCGGCCGTGTTCAAAACTTCCAGCACCAGAATTTCGCAAGTGGCTCCTATTTTTCAGGCGGGGGTCGATTACGGCATAGCCCAATGGCTGCTGATTTTTGCCTGGAACAGCCTTGCCGGTTTGGTCAGCATCGCTCTTTTTTATCTTTTCCCGTTGTTTGACCCGGGCAGGGCCGGGCAGCCGCCAAGATTTTTACGAAAGATCATTATTGGGCAAAAAACCATGAAGATGCTGTGCTACCTTCCCGGCTGCAGGCGGATTGATCAGGAACATCTAAGAAGGCTTTATGTCTGGCTGATGGTGCCGCTCTTGGGCATGACCCTGCTGGGACTGGAAACCGGGATGATGCTGGCGGCAAGCCGTGAGCATTTTAATAATTATCTAACTGCAGTAATGGCTTTTTTGCCGCATGGTATCGTGGAGATTCCAGCCATTGCCGCTGCTGGTGCCGTACCTGTTTCCGGTCATTTTTTAATGAGTAAAAATATTGCGGGCGGCGGGCAAATTTTTCCGCTGCTTGAAGCACATAAAGCAGAACTTCCCATCAGGCAAATAACCTTGGCGGTTATTTTGGGCTTATGCCTGGCTGCCTTTATCGAAGCCAGAATCACCCCGTCCATAATCAGCTTTTTTACTGGCTAATCATTAGCTGATAATCGCAAGACTTTTCAGTTTTTTATGCAGATGGCTCCTCTCCATGCCTACCTGTTCAGCGGTTCTGGAAATATTGCGGCTATTTTCCTCAAGTTTTTGTTTCAGGTATTCACTTTCAAAAATTTTCTTTGCCTGCTTAAAATTATTTTCCTGATACGGCCTGAAAAGCGCCTGCCCGCCAGCCGTAGGCACGGGCTGTCCGGACTGCCCCAGCATGGTGCATACCTGCTTTGCCTCTATGTTTTCTTCAGGACACATAATGATCATACGCTCGACAAAATTTCTCAGTTCACGGACATTCCCCGGCCAGTCATGCTGCATCATTGCCTGATGGGCACCGCTGGAAAATTTCTTTGGTTTTAACCCCTTACCGGCCAGAGAAATCAACAGGGACTCGACCAGCAGGGGAATGTCTTCCAGCCGATCTTTAAGTTTAGGCACCATAATCGGCACCACATTGAGCCGCCAGAATAAATCTGCCCGAAAATTACCCTTTTCTATCTCTTCTTCCAGATTTTTATTGGTGGCTGCCAGCACCCGGACATTGACCTTGATGGTTTTACTGCCGCCCACCCGTTCAAATTTTTGTTCCTGCAGAATGCGTAAAATTTTGGCCTGGGTCTTAAGGCTCATATCGCCGATTTCATCCAAAAAGAGGATGCCGTTATTGGCTAGATCAAACTTGCCCCGCTTACTGGCATGGGCACCGGTAAAGGACCCCTTTTCATGGCCGAAAAGCTCCGATTCGATCAGTTCTTCGGGGATGGCCGCACAATTTACCTCAATCATCGGCTTGCTGCTGCTGCCTGAGCATCTATGGATGGATTGGGCCACCAATTCCTTACCGGTGCCGTGGTCGCCCCGTATCAGCACCCAGGCATCACTTGGCCCAACTGTTTTTATCTGCTCTTTCAAGGCGGCTATCAAAGGAGAATTGCCAGTAATTTCAGGCTTTTTAATGCTGGTTTCCCTGAGCAGTCGATTTTCTTCCTCTAGACGGGAAAATTTAAGGCCGTTATTGACAGCCAGAACAATCTTTTCATAGGAAAGCGGCTTTTCTATAAAGTCAAAGGCCCCCTTTTTAGTAGCCTGCACTGCCGTTTCAATGGTGCCGTGGCCGGAAATCATAATGACCGGCAGATGCGGATAGCTGCTCTTTATTTTTTCAAGGGCGGTCAGGCCATCCATACCCTCGCCCAGCCAAATATCTAGTAGAATTAAATCAATCTGGTTGGTCGGCAAAAGTTCAAGGCCGTCTTTAGCGGCAGAGACTGAGACGGGTAAAAAGCCTTCATCCTCAAGGATGCCGGAAAGCGATTCCTGAATGGATGCCTCATCATCAATAATCAGGATTTTCTTTTTCATATTTTTCATACTACACCTCTAGCCGGTGGCCTCAATAAGAAGCGGAAGTTCAATCACAAATATCGAACCATGCGGCCGATTATCCTTGACCCGAATATAGCCGTCATGGTCGGCAACAATGGTTGAAACAATGGACAGCCCCAGGCCGGTGCCGGTTTTTTTGGTTGAAAAATAAGGCTCGAACAGCCTTTTCTTATTTTCACGGCTGATGCCGGAGCCGTTATCACTAATGCTTAGCAGAACGCTTTCATTATCACTTCTTCGGCTAATATCTATATCAATATTTCCTCCATCCGGCAGTACGGCCACGGCATTATCGAGCAGATTGATTATACATCTTTTTATTTGTTCATGGTCAAAATAAAACTGCGGCAGGCTCTTGTCTTCTGTGAAGGTAAATTGTATTTCCTTGTGTCCCATATATAAATTTATGGTATCCCGGCACAGTTCGGCCAGATTCCCCAGACTTTTGCTAACCTTGGGCATTCTGGCAAACAGGGAAAATTCATTGACCAGCACCTTGATTTCATCCACCTGATTGATAATGGTTTTGGTGCATTTGTCAAAGATCTTATCTCCAGCGATAATTTCAGGATATTTTTTTCTGAGCCGCTGGGCAGAAAGCCTGATCGGGGTAAGAGGGTTTTTAATCTCATGGGCAATCCGCCGGGCCACTTCCCGCCAGGCCGCCATGCGCTGCATCTTTTCAATCTTGGTTAAATCGTCAAAGACCAGTACATAACCAACCGGATTTTCTTCGTAATCAGTTAGCTTGGTAAAGTTTACCAGCAGCGAATGGGTCTCCTGCAGCACGCTGATCCTGATATGATCTTCAATGGAGCTTTTGCCGGTTTCATCAAGCCGCAAAATGGCTGCATCAATCAAAATGGCATGTTCCGGCGAGAGGATATCATTGTATCCCCTGCCGACAAAGACATCTCTATCAATATTAAGCAGTTTTTCGGCAAAGCGGTTAACGGTGGTGATCCTGCCGGTATTATCCATGGAAACCACTCCGGCCGATACATTTTGCAGAATAATTTCCGTATAAATCCGCCTTTGTTCCGATTCTTGCGAGCTTTTTTCAAGGGCGGCATGGGTATCTGCCAATTGACGGGAAGACAGGTTCAGATTATTGGTCATCTCATTAAAGGATTTAACCAGCCTGCCCATTTCATCGTCAAAGGTCTGTTCCATTTTAACTTCCAGATCGCCGCCTGCAATCCGCTGGGTGGCGGCCAACAGCTTGTCAATGGGGTCGGTAATGCTTCTGGCAATATGCAGGCCGAACCAGATGGCCGCAAAAATTATCAGCAAAGTGATGATTACCAGGATTATCAACAGCCAAAACTTGAACGGACCCTTGAAATATTTTAATTGACGATAACCTTCCAGGCCGCTGGATATTTTGGTCATTCTGTTCATCTGCTCCCGGGCCACCACTAGCGAGGTAATGAGTACCGCCCGGTTATTCATGTCTTTGCCAACCTGCACTGTGTCAATGGCACGAATCAGATCGCCGGCCGGGGTTTCCTGGGTAATAACTCCGCTATATTTATCCTGCTCGGCCTTCTGCATAATCTCTATCGGAATTTCAGGAAATTTCAGGCCGTTAAACTCCTGGCGGCAAAGGGTCAGGCTGCTGCCGGCAAATATAATGGTAACCGCATCCGGCCCGCCTACTCGGTTAACTTCCAACATATCATTAAGAGCAGCATTTACCGCCGGAGCATCATAACTATCAAGCTCTGCAAGCCGCTTTTTGACCGCCTGCCCCATGGCAGCCGCCTTGTTCTCGTGATCATGTAAAATTTGCTGGGCAAGCCTTAGTGATTCCTGCAGGGAATTTTCTATATTTACATTGAACCAATAGTCCATGGAAGTTGAGACAAACTGCAGGGCAATAAAAAATAATAAGATGGTTGGAATCAGCGACAGGGCCAAAAACGAGGCCACCAATCTGGTTTTAAGTTTGCTGCCTAGCAGTTTAAGGTTTCTCTCAAAAACAAGTTCGGCAAGATAGCGTAAAACCAAAAAAAGAATCAGTAGAACCAGAATGACATTGAAGTTTATCAGCAGAAAAATCAAAGCCTTACTGCTAAAGGGCAGAGAATCTTCATATTCAACGGCAAGGTTTTGCAGCCAGATAAAAAGAGGAATAAGTAAAATGCAGATTATTATGCTGCGGCGAATCAGCCGATGCTTTATACCTTGCTGCTCTGGCGTATATTTTGAGGCATCGGGAAGGACTGCCAGAACCTTTTCGGGGCGGTTTTCTGATTCCTTTTCTTTGCTCATTGCCTAGAAAATTCAATAAGTAAATTCAATTTCATGCCAGCTAGTTTCCACATCCCACCAAGAAACAAAAGGTATCGGCAGCCAGACGGGCAGGGTCTTTTCATATAGGACGGCCTTAAATTTTAGTTTGTAGATGCTGTCTGCCTCAAGCTGATCAAGAGAAATTATTTCCAGCCCGTTGATTGCCGCCATAATTTTTTGGGCCTTAGCCAGCTTCTTGAAGCTGAAAGACTGATGTTTTTTTTCCGAAAGCTCTACCTTGTAAGTTTCCTTTAGGGTGTCATAGGTTATTTTATGCTTAAATTCCATTTCCTTAACTGTCTCATTCAGCCATATAGACCGCTCCCTCTCAAGATTGATATAAAATGAAAACTGAAGAGGTATGCCGCTGCTTATTCCCGCCAAAATCTCTTCTGAAAATTCATGCTGCAAAAAGCTGAATAAAAGCAGAGAATTGCCGGAAGTGGTTAAAATGGTATCAACGAATTTAGGCTCCCCGCCGCCTGAACGTGCCGGGGCAGGCGATGAGGTATCAAATAACAAAAACAATAAAATCGAAAGGAGTAAAAAACGTGTTTTCAAGGAATTAACCTGTTTTTAGAACAAAGCTGATGGTCTGGTAAAAAAGCGGAAGGCGAAGAAAAACGCTCAGACAAACTATGCCAGACCATCACGCTGCATCAGAAAAGAAAGATCAGGCAATTACGCTGCTCTTGTCGATAGTAACCTCTTCAACCTGACCATCAACGGCCTTGAGCAGTCCTTTCAGATGCTCGGTGTTGAGATGTTGTTCAAGAGCTGCCTCATCCGACCATTTTTCAACGAAAATAAATACTGCCGGGTTTTCCAGCCCCTGGTGCAATACATAACTCATACATCCTGCTTCCGCTCTGGTCGGTTCAATAACCTGCATGCAAGCAGATTTTACCTGCTCAACAGTTTCTTGCTTAGCCACTATTTTAGCCGTAACAACAATTTCTTTAGACATAATAACTCCTTGTAATAAAAGAAAAACAGCCTTACCTTGCATAAAATCTGGCCGGCCTGAAATTCACAGAACCACTGCGAAAACAGCAGAGAGTTTAAGATAAACTCTTTTTACAACCAGTTTCTCCTGCAAGACCATCGCAGTACCATGCCTTATTATTCTGGCATATTCAACAAATTTTGTTTATGTTTTTTGTTGTTGCTAATTTTTTATATTAAACAAAATAACAAAATGAAACTATCTGACCATGAATAGCCGGTTATTTTGCGGCTGCCTGCTGATTGGCGGCCAAAGCAGCCGGATGGGGCAGCCCAAGCATTTAATAAAGGACGGCTTGGGTGTAACCTGGCTTGAAAACAGCGTTTCTGCCATTTGCCCGTATGTGGATAAGGTATTTATTTCCGGCCGGGGCCGAGTGCCTGAAAATTTATCCGATCTGCCGAGACTTGCGGATCAGGACGGCGTATCCGGCCCCTTAGCTGGTATGCTGTCTGCCCTTGAGCGTAAGCCGGCGGCAGACTGGCTGGTACTTGCCTGCGATATGCCGCTGATTAAGGTTGGCGCCGTGGAGTGGCTTCTGGAGCAGTTTCATGCCAGTTCTTCATCGGCAGTAATTCCCCGAAATAAGGCTACCGGCAAGTTTGAGACCTTGTTTGCCTGTTATCGGGCAGAATTTTTGGAGAATTTACGCCTTCTGGCCTCAAGCGGCAATTTTGCAATCAATAGTCTGGCCGGAGCAAAGGAGGTTTATTCCCCGGTTATTCCTGCTGAATATGAGAAAAGCTGGGCAAATATCAATTATGAAAATGAACTTCAATCATTACGGCAAAAAAACATTACCGGGGTAAAATGATTAAGCAGCTAAGTTCCTTGATTTTAAGAGTTATGGGTTGGAAGGTGGAGGCCGATTTACCGTCATCCCGCAAATATGTCTTGATTGGGGCGCCTCACACCTCAAACTGGGATCTCTTCTATTCCCTGACCAGTTTCAGCAGTATTGGTCTTAAATTCAACTGGGTGATGAAGCATACCATGTTTTTCTGGCCGCTTGGCAGTTTATGGAGGCTTCTTGGCGGGGTGCCGGTTAATCGGAGCAGCGGTTCGTCTTTTTTGCGGAAAATGATTAAACTTTTTCAGGAAAGGGATGATTTTGTTCTGGCTATTGCCCCGGAAGGCACCAGAAGCCGCACCGAATACTGGCGGACTGGTTTTTATTTGGTGGCCATGAAGGCCGAGGTGCCGGTGGTTATGGCCTATATTGACTATCCGGCAAAGATTATCGGTATTGGCGGTGATAACGGCGTATTTATGCCGTCCGGTAATCTGGCCGAGGATATGAAAAAAGTTGCTGCCTTTTATCAGGGAAAAAGAGGCCGTCACATAAACCTGCAAGGGCCGGTTGCCATAAAAAAGGGCAAAGTGTAAAACCCGATGGACTCGTAAAAATTCCGATCTACTTCGTTTAAGGGTTTTGGTCAGCATTACACCGTACTACATGTACTGCTGTAGCACCGCCCGCAACACCACGCTTCGTATAGCGAAGTTTTTCCAGAGTCCATCCAAGCATAATTGACGACTTTTTACGAGACCATCAGACCTAAATTCTGTGCAAATGACTAACTCACACAGCATCCCGCCCGCCTTTGATCCTCATTTCAAGATTTTTCATGAATTGATGCCCTTCAAGGTTCTGGACATCCTGCTGGTTTCCAGTCTGTATGATGCCTTTATCATGGAAGAAGACGGCAGTATCGCCATGCGTCTTATCAGTGAATATCGGGGGCTTAATTTAAGCAAGGCTCCCAGAATTACCCGGGTTTCTTCCGCCGGAGAAGCCTTGACCGCCTTGCAAAACAAGGCTTATGACATGGTAATCACCATGCCGCATCTAAGGGAGATGAATGCCCGGGAACTGGCCGGAAAAATCAAGCAGGTACAGCCGGATATTCCGGTGATTATTGTCGCTCACAGTACGCAGAATATCTCATCGGCTGAAACCGCCGATGAGCTGATTGACAATTCCTTCATCTGGTGCTGTGAGCCGGATTTTTTGATGGCGATTATCAAAAATGTGGAAGATCACCGTAATGTTGATGATGATACGGCCCGAGCGATGGTCAGGGTGATTATTTATGTTGAAGATTCACCATATTACCGCTCTTTTTTCCTGCCCCTTATTTACCATGAACTGGTCAGGCAGACCCAGTCGGTGCTGGATGAAAGCCTGAATGAGCGGCACCGGATTCTCAGGATGCGGGCCAGACCGAAAATCTTGATGGCAGCCAATTATGAAGAGGCCGCAGCCCTGTATGAAAGCTATAAACCTTATATCTTTGCCATTATTTCCGATGTCAGGTTTCCGCGGCAAGGGGTGCTGGATCCAGATGCAGGAGTGCGGTTTTTGCAGCATGTCCGCAGTGAGATTAACGAGCTGCCGATGCTGATGCTTTCATCCGAGGCGGCTAACCGCAAAAAAGCAGATGCCATTCCGGCAATTTTCATCAACAAGAATTCCAGTGCCATTAAGGATGAAATTCACCAGTTCTGCCTGTCTCATCTTGGTTTCGGCGATTTTGTCTTTCGGATGACGGATGAATCGGTGATAGCCAGGGCATCTTCCCTGCGGCAGCTTGAGGAGCAGGTTGAAAAAATACCTGAAAAATCATTGTATTACCATATAGAACATAACCATTTTTCCAACTGGGTGATGGCACGCTCCGAGGTTGCCCTGGCTAGGGAACTGCATCGGGATTCGATATCCGGCACTGGCCCGGCGGATGAGGTGCGGGCCGATATTATTCGGAAAATCCGCTCGGCCAGAAAAAGAAAGCAAAAGGGGGTGGTGGTCAGATTTTCACCGGCAGGATATGATCCGGAAATCAACGATTTTGTAAGAATAGGTAATGGTTCACTGGGCGGTAAGGCCAGAGGACTTGCCTTTATGTGGGCTGCCTTGCAGATGAAAAGAAGTAAAGAGTCGCCGATTATAAAAAATAAAATCGTTATTCCAACTACTTGTGTCATAAGCTCGGATGCCTTTGAAGAGTTTGTTATTCAAAATCGGCTCAGCAATTTCAAGGCAGGGTCGGATGGACATATGGCCGATGTCTTCCTGGAATCTGCCCTGCCGGACTGGCTTAGGCAAAGCCTGCGCAGCTTCCTGAAACATCTGAACTGTCCGCTGTCGGTACGCTCTTCAAGCCTGCTCGAGGATGCCCATTTCAGGCCCTATGCCGGCCTTTATTCCACTTATTTTCTGACCAATAATCATCAGAGTTTTGATGAGCGGCTGCGGCAGCTGGAAAGTGCGGTCAAGCTGGTCTATGCCTCTACCTGGTTTGAGGGGCCGAGGACATATTCCAGAACCTCATGGCAGGGCCGCAGTGATGATGCCATGGCGGTCATTATTCAGCAGGTAACCGGCAATAGATATGGTAATCATTGGTATCCGGCCATTTCCGGGGTTGCCCAGTCCCATAATTATTATCCGGTTTTTAAGATGACGGCTGACGAGGGCATTGCCCATATTGCCCTTGGCATCGGCAAGACCATCGTTGAGGGTGAAAAATCGCTCAGGTTTTCTCCGGCCCATCCCAAACGCCTGGTGCAGTTTTCGTCAGTCAAGGATATTTTAGCCAATAGTCAGCGGCAGTTTTACGGGCTTGATATGACCAGAAGCGGCTGCCTTGACCGCCGTGATTCCAATCTGGTAAAGATAGAGGTGCAGGATGCCTGCCGGGAACTGCCGGTCAAGATGCTGTCATCGACCTATCTGCCGGAAGAAGACCGGATACGGGATGCCGATTTGCCGGGCCTGAAAATCATGAGTTTTTCCTCGATCCTGAAATATGACAGCTATCCATTGGCCTCAATTTTAACCGAGCTGCTGACCGTAGCTAGGGACGGCATGGGCTGCGAGGTGGAAATTGAATTTGCCGTTGACCTAAAGCCGGATCCAGGGCAAAGTGTATTTAATTTTCTCCAGTTAAGACCGATGGTTACTGGTGAGAGGCTGGATATAAATATTAGTGATGATGATTTTTCTTCCGCCCTTGGCCGCTCATCACAATCGCTTGGACATGGAATTTTTGGCAATATTTTTGATATTGTGTATGTTAATCCCAAGACTTTTGATGCGGCAGCAACCAGGATTATGGCGGGCGAGGTCGGGATGGTCAACCGCCGGCTTGCCGAAAGGCAGAGAAAATATCTGCTGATTGGCCCTGGCCGTTGGGGCTCGGCGGATCAGTGGCTGGGCATTCCCGTTCAGTGGCATGATATTGCCGGAGTTGGGGTGATAATTGAGGTATGCCGGGGCGATATTAAGGCGGAACCTTCGCAGGGATCGCATTTTTTTCAAAATATCACCTCACTCGGCATTCCTTATCTAACCATTGATGAATGCGGAGAAAATGACTCCCCAAAAGATTTTTTTGATTGGCCATGGCTGTTGCTGCAAAAAATTGTCTGGCAGGGAAAATATATCTGTCACGTGCGTCTTGAAAGACCTGTTTTGGTTAAATGTAATGGCAAAACTGCGGCCGGTGTGGTACTGCCGTCCGGCGGTATTTAGTTAATCATAGGAGAGGATAACGGCGTGGAAAATATCTTGGAGAAGCTGAAGGCCAGGGACCCGGAACAAAAGGAGTTCCATCAGGCGGTTGAAGAGGTGGCGGCCAGTGTCAAGCCGGTGCTGGACAGAAATATTGAATACCGGCAGCAGGCCTTGATGGAGCGTATCACCGAGCCTGAACGGGTTTTGATTTTCAGGGTGCCGTGGATGGATGATGAGGGGCAGGTGCGGGTAAACCGCGGCTTTCGGGTGGAGATGAACAGTGCCATCGGCCCGTATAAGGGCGGCCTGAGGTTTCATCCTTCGGTCAATCTGGGCATTATGAAATTTCTGGCCTTTGAACAGGTTTTCAAAAATTCACTAACCACCCTGGCTATGGGCGGCGGTAAGGGCGGGGCCGACTTTAACCCCAAGGGTAAGTCCGATGCCGAGGTGATGCGTTTCTGCCAGTCATTTATGGCGGAGATTTTTAGGTATATAGGCCCGGATACGGATATTCCGGCCGGAGATATTGGCGTAGGCAGCCGAGAGATTGGTTATCTCTTTGGCATGTATAAAAAAATCAAGAATGAGTTCACCGGAGTATTAACCGGCAAAAGTCTTGCCTGGGGCGGCAGCCTGATTAGACCGGAAGCAACCGGCTACGGCACCGTATATTTTGCCGCCGAAATGCTTGCTACCCAAAATAAAACCTTTGAGGGGAAAAAATGCCTGGTATCAGGCAGCGGTAATGTTGCCCAGTTCACGGTAGAGAAAATTCTTGAACTGGGCGGCAAGGTGATTACTCTCTCTGATTCTTCGGGATATATTTATGATGAGGAAGGGATTGATGCAGATAAGCTGCAATATGTAAAGGAGCTGAAAAATATCCGCCGGGGCAGAATAGAGGAATATGCCGAACGGTATCCGAAGGCGGTTTATACTCCGGCAAGCTCCGCAACCGATTATAATCCGCTATGGAACCATCAGGCGGATTGTGCCATGCCTTGTGCCACCCAGAATGAGATTAACGGCGTAGATGCCGCCAATATGGTAAAAAACGGCGTGATTCTGGTCAGCGAAGGGGCCAATATGCCTTCTACCCCGGAAGCGGTGGATATTTTTATTGACAGCAGTTTGCTATATGCTCCCAGCAAGGCGGCCAATGCAGGCGGGGTGGCCGTGTCCGGTCTTGAAATGGCACAAAATTCCATGCGTATTTCGTGGTCAAATGAAGAGGTGGATGACAAGCTGAAAGATATTATGAAGTCCATACATAATACCTGCCTTCAAGCCGCCGAGGAATACGGCATGCCGGGTAATTATATGGCCGGGGCCAATATCGCCGGTTTTGTCAAGGTTGCCAATGCGATGATTGATCAGGGGCTAGTCTAATTGTCTGCCAGCAGGGAAGAAGAATGAGAAGTGATGACCAGATTCCAGAGGAGTTTTACAGCATTGAGGAAAAGGTGATACCTTTTTTTCAGTGCTACCGTTCTTTGTGTCCCTATAACCTGCCCTACACTGCCACCTTTAATCAGGCGGTTTTCAAGCCTGTAAAAGAAAGGATTATGGGGATGTTTCTGGCGGCCGGCTACCGCCGTAACGGGAATTATCTATACAATGTGCAATGCGAAAATTGCCGGGCCTGCGTTCCTATCCGCCTGCGTCCCGAAGAACTTCAATTAAGCCGGAGCCAAAAAAGGGCCAGGGCCGCCAATAAGGATATTGACATTGTTTTGGACAAAATAAAGGTTGATTATGACCGCAACCGGGTCTGCAATAATTTTTTGTCTGCCAGATTTCCCAATAAAAACAGCACCGCCAGGGCCTATTACTCAGAATTTTTTCTCAATGAAATAACTGATACCTATGAAATTCAGTATCTTCTGCAAGGTAAACTGGTTGGGGTGTCAATTATAGATTTGGGGCTGGACTGGATGAATGCGGTGTATTTTTATTTTGATCCCGATTATGAAAAAAGAAGCCTCGGCACCTTCAATATATTGACTATGGCGGATATTTGTGTCAGAAGAAAAATATCCTATCTGTATCTTGGTTATACCATTAAGGAAGTGGCGGCCATGAATTATAAGGAAAAATTTCTTCCTCACCAGCTTCTCAAGGATGATGAATGGGTGAAGGTGGAGAAAAAATGATGCCGTTTTAGGCGGAAAATTTAATTAAGGTTATCGGGAGTTTATTTGGTGAATACCGATTTTGCATACGAAAAACTTGGTCTGTTATATCTTGGCAAAGAGGTTGATTTTGCTACCAGGGAAAGGGTTGAAACCCCGTTTTTATACAAAAATAAAAGCCTGACTACCCACGGCGTGATTATCGGCATGACCGGCAGCGGCAAGACCGGTCTTGGGGTGGGCATAATTGAGGAAGCGATGATGGATAAGGTGCCTTCCATCATCATTGACCCCAAGGGCGATATGGGTAATCTGCTGCTTACCTTTCCGGAGCTAAAACCGGCGGATTTTGCCCCGTGGATTGATCAGGCCGAGGCGGCCAGAAAGGAAATGAGTACTGCCGACTATGCCGAAAAAATGGCTTCCGTCTGGGAAAACGGGCTTGAATCATGGGGGCAGAGCAAAAAGAGAATTGAAAATCTGGTAGAAAGGTCGGAATGCACGATTTATACCCCCGGCTCCACCGCCGGTATGCCGGTTTCGGTGCTAAACAATTTTGCTGCCCCTGGAGATGATATTCTCAAGGATACCGATACCTTAAATAGTATGATAAGCTCCGCCGCCACCAGCCTGTTGGCCCTGGTCGGCATTGACGGCGATAACCTGCAAAGCCGTGAATACATCCTGATTAGTTCGATTTTCATGCACTTTTGGCGTCAGGGGGAAAGCCTCTCCTTGGAAGCACTGATCAGCAATGTGGTTGATCCGCCCTTCGATAAGGTGGGCGTGTTTAGTCTGAATAGTTTTTTTAAGCAGTCCGACCGGATGAAACTGGCCATGTCGCTAAATAATGTGCTGGCCAGCCCCACCTTCAGCGGCTGGATTACCGGTGAGCCGCTTGATATTCAGAGCATCCTGTACACCGCCGAGGGCAGGCCGCGGACGGCAATATTTTCCATTTCGCATCTAAGCGAGTCGGAGAGAATGTTTTTTGTAACCATGCTGCTGAACCAGTTTGTCGGCTGGATGAGGCGGCAGCCGGGGGCCGCATCGCTCAAGGCTCTTTTGTATATGGATGAAATTTTTGGATATTTTCCGCCTACTGCCAACCCGCCATCCAAAAAACCGATGATGATCTTGCTTAAGCAGGCCAGGGCCTTCGGGGTTGGGGTGGTGCTTGCGACCCAAAATCCCGTTGACCTTGACTACAAGGGGCTGTCGAATATCGGTTCCTGGTTTGTTGGCCGCCTCCAGACCAGTCAGGATCAGGAAAGAGTGGTGGACGGCATTGTGGGGGCAAGCGGCGGCGGTCTTGACCGGGCGGCGGTACGCGAGCTTTTGGGCGATATGAAGGGTCGGCAGTTTCTGCTTAATTCAGCACATTTGGACCAGCCGGTTCTTTTTGAAACCCGGTGGGTGATGTCCTATCTGAAAGGCCCCATGTCGAAAACCGACATCAGCCGTCTAATGTCAGAACGGGCAGGACGGCATCTTACGGCGGCCGAGGCGGATACAGAAGAACCTCTGGCGGCAGCCGGCGGCGAATTGTCGAAAATGCCGCCCATTTTGTCAGACAAGATAGACCAGTATTACCTGATGCAGCCGTCTTTAGCCGATCCGGTCTGCTTTGAGCCGTGGCTGGCGGCCGCGGCCTCGGTTCGGTTTTATAACCAGAAAAGGGGGATAGACCAGGTACAGGAGGTGAGATTGCGGCAGTATCTGGGCGGCGGTTTCTCGGGAAGATGGGAACAGGCCGAAGTCATGGCGGTGGATTTGGAGGATTGCAGGCAGGAGCCGCCGGATAATAGCAGGTATTACCGGATGGCCGATGAAATTATTGCCATGAAGGATTTTCGGGGGGTGATTAAGGAATTTTCCGATTATCTTTACCAGCATGAAAGGCTGACTATGTTTCGGGTGTCTTCCCTGAAGCTTGAATCGAAACCGGGGGAGAGCTTGGCTGATTTCAAGGTTCGCCTTGGTGATGTGTTGCGTGAGAAAAAGGCCGCCGAAGCGGATAAGCTGGAACATAAATATCAAATCCAGCAAAACCGGCTGGAAAAAAAGCTGGCAGCAGCCCTTGCTAGACTTGAAAAGGAAAAGGGCGATGTGCAGCTTAAAACCACCGACACATTTTTATCTTTTGGTTCGGCAATTTTGGGAGCCTTTCTGGGCAGAAAAACCCTCTCTGCCGGTAATATTTCCAAGGCTTCCACGGGCATTAAAAGTGTCGGCAGAATATCCAAGGAGAAGGCTGATGTGAAAAGGGCTGAGGAAAAGGTAAGTATGCTCGAAGAGGAGCAGGCGGCCCTGGCCGCCGAACTGCAGGAAAAACTGGAGAGCCTTGGCGAAATCTTTGAGCCGGAAAATTACGAGATAGAGGAATTTGCCATAAAACCAAGAAGAAGCGATATCTTCAATGTCAGAGTTGGGGTGCTGTGGGAAATGGCGGCACCAGCAACGCCACACCTCGTCTAGTAAAGTTTTTTTCAGCGTACATCCATGAGAAGTTGAGTGCTTTTTGCGGGGTTATTATTGAGGGCGGTTTTACTTTTACAAATCCATCAAAGTAAAAAATGGAGTGGTCATATATGGAAAATAGCCGGAAAAGAGTTCTTGTAACCGGAGGGGCGGGTTTTTTAGGGTCGCATCTATGCAGGAGGTTGCTCAAGGAATCCCATGAGGTGCTTTGTCTCGACAACTATTTTACCGGGACAAAGGAGAATATTGTTGATCTTTTGGAAAATCCTTACTTTGAACTGGTTCGCCACGATATTACCTTTCCTCTATATTTGGAAATTGATGAAATCTATAATCTGGCCTGTCCCGCCTCTCCTGTTCACTATCAGCATGACCCTGTGCAGACCTTGAAAACGTGTGTACACGGTGCGATCAATATGCTGGGACTTGCCAAGCGAGTAAAGGCCAAGATATTCCAGGCATCTACCAGCGAGGTCTACGGTGATCCGAGTGTCCATCCGCAAAATGAAGGATATTGGGGCAATGTGAATCCCATTGGCATTCGTTCCTGTTATGATGAGGGGAAGAGATGTGCAGAGACGCTTTTCTTTGATTATCACCGTCAGCATAATGTAAATATTCGGGTAGGGCGGCTTTTTAATACATACGGGCCGAATATGCACCCCCATGACGGCAGGGTTGTTTCCAACTTTATCGTTCAGGCATTGCAAAACAAGGATATAACCATTTACGGCGACGGCAAACAAACCCGCTCTTTCTGTTATGTCGATGACCTGATTGAGCTGATGGTCAGATTTATGGAGGCGGAAGATAGTTTTATCGGCCCCATGAATATGGGTAATCCCGGTGAGTTTACCATAGAGGAGTTAGCTGTGATAGTTATTGAAATGACAAACTCAACCTCAAAACTCTCCTTTGTCGATCTTCCCCAGGACGACCCTAGGCAAAGAAGGCCGGATATAACGCTTGCCCGTGAAAATCTGGGCTGGACGCCTAAGGTTGCTCTTAGGGAGGGGCTTGTGGAAACTATTAACTATTTCGATTCCCTGCTGAAAAGGAGCAATTTTTCCTGATGAAACGTTATCAGCCTGATGAGAAAAATAGGCATATCCATGATCTTGTTATTGTTGGGGGCGGAATTTACGGAGCCTCCATGGCGTATACGGCAACGTTGAACGGCATTGATGTTGCTCTTTTTGAGCGTGATGATTTCGCCGGACATACCTCAGCAAATTCCCAGAAAGTGATTCATGGGGGAATTCGCTATTTACAGTCCCTTGATTTGAAGCGCGTTGCTGAGTCTATCAGGGAAAAAGACCGTTTCCGCAAACTTTTTCCCCATCTGGTGCAGCCGCTCCCCTGTGTTTTTCCCACATCGGGGTATTTGACACAGGGAAATGAGGCATTCAGGCTTGGTTTTTTTCTCTATTCAATGCTGGAAAAATGGGTGTGCAAGGTTGCTCGGAAAAAGGAGTTTGCCCCAAAAATTCTTGCAAGGGAAGAACTCGTTCGGCTCTTTCCCCATTTGCAGGAGAGCGGGGCGCGTGGCGGTGCCATGTGGTATGACGGAATTTGTCTGGAGCCGGAACGGGTTATTTTCTCCCTGTTGAAAGCTGCGGTGCAGCGGGGCTGCAGGGCGGCTAATTATATGGAAGTCAGGGCCTTTACCCGTCAGAAAGACGGTCTTTTTCAGGTGGACCTTTATGATAGCTCTGCCGGCAGGAATTACCAGCTTCTCACCAGAAAAATTGCTTTGTGTACTGGTGCATGGTTTCAGGATAAATATGGGGAAGATGAACTGCCGTCGGCATTGGCAGAACTCTCCCTTATCCGGGGTGTAAATCTCATTGTCCCTTCCCTGTTCTCTTCAGCAACCTCTCTTGCAACAAAGATAAGGGAGGGGGCATCATCCCGCTTTCTCTTTGTTGTGCCGTGGAAAAAATATTCCATCGAGGGAACAGACTGGGAAGACTGTATCTCCCCCGCGGTTAATTGGGACGATCATCTGCAAAAGGCGAATGACTTTCATCATGTCCACCAGAAGGTTCTGGGTAAGGAGGGCGGCGGAGTTTCTGTTCTGGCTAGTCATATCGGGTATGTCCCCGGTTACAGGGAAGAGGGAAAGGATGCCAGCAAGAGGGTGCTTTCCCATTATCGGCTGGTGGACAGGGAAAAAGAAAGGAACGGTGATCTGCTGCAGGTTGTTGGAGTCAAGTTTACCACGGCCTTTGATGTTGTCTTCAAGGCTCTTGAACAGCTTTACCCGGGCAGAACTATCCGTGATGTCCTTGGTTTTGATGATTTTCCCTCAGGCAGCTTTGCCGGAGATAGTGAAAAGAAGGCCGCTGAACTTTGGGAAAACTGCAAGGAGAAGGTTAGCAGGGCGCAATATGAAACTATCTTTCAGCTTTTTGGAGAGGAACTGAACTTTGTATTGTTACAGTATATCGAACCGTTGGCGGAGGAGTTTCCCTGTTCTGAAAAGGTTTTTTATAAAGGACTTGCACGATATTGCATTGAACAGGAAATGTCCTTGCATTTGGCGGATATTGTGTGGCGGAGACTTTTTCCCGATCACCCTGAACCTGTTGCCTGCGGAATTATGGAGACGCTTGCGGAAGAAATGAAATTGCAGCTTGGCTGGACAGTGGAGCAGAAGGAAGAGGAAATACGGCTTGTGCAGAAAGGAAGAGGGTTTTCATGAAAGAGGTTCTAATTGTGGGCGGTGCGGGCTATATCGGCTCTCACATGTGTAAGTATCTTAATGCAAAAGGCGTGAAACCGGTTGTCTTGGATAATCTTGTTTACGGCCATCGCAGCGCGGTAAAATGGGGTGATTTTTATGAAGGGGACATGGCGGATGCCGATCTTTTGCAAAAAATATTTACAAGGCACGATTTCTCGGCAGTCATGCACTTTGCTGCCTATTGTTATGTAGGGGAATCTGTACAGAATCCGTATAAATATTATCAGAACAATATTGGTGCAACGCTTCAGCTGCTGAATGCAATGCTGGAGCATAAGGTTTTGAGTTTTATCTTCTCATCAACCTGTGCCACCTATGGTGAGCCGGAAAGGCTGCCTTTGCAGGAAGATTCTCCCCAACGGCCGATTAACCCTTACGGCCGATCAAAATTGATGATGGAAAACATTCTTGACGATTTTGACGGGGCATACGGACTGAAATCTGCCTGTCTGCGCTATTTCAATGCGGCTGGAGCCGACCCTGACGGCGAGATCGGGGAAGATCATCAACCGGAAACACACCTGCTCCCCATTGTTTTGCAAACGGCTCTGGGGCAGCGGGAGAAGATAACTGTTTTTGGAAATGATTATAATACTGCCGATGGGACATGTATTCGGGATTATATTCATGTTCACGATCTTGCCCAGGCGCATTATCTCTGTCTGGAGCATTTAATTGCCGGAGGAGAGAGCAAAAAATACAATCTCGGCAACGGCAGCGGGTATTCCATCCTTGATGTTATCCAGGCGGCCTCTGCTGTAACAGGGCGGAACATTCCCTATGACTATGCGGAGAGACGACCGGGAGATCCGGCGACTCTTGTTGGTTCATCAGAGTGTATTATCAGGGAACTTGGCTGGCAGCCGGAGTTTGGCAGTCTGGAGAAAATTCTGGGTACGGCATGGAACTGGCATGCCAATAACCCGAAAGGATTCAACGAGTAATGACTATGGAAAATCCCGGCAGGCAGCTTGATGTGCTGGTACTTGCTCCGCACCCCTTCTTTATAAACAGGGGAACGCCCATTGATGTCTTTCTGGTTGTGCGGGCTCTTTCTGAAAAAGGGGCTTCGGTGGATATGGTGGTGTATCCTGAGGGGGAAGAGGTTGCCTTATCTGGAGTTAAGGTCTATCGGGTGCCATTTTGCCGCTGGATAAAAAATGTGCGGCCGGGATTTTCCCTTAAAAAATTGTTCCTTGATTTTGTAATGCTGTTTGCTGTATGGAGCAGGGTTCATAAAAAAAAATATACTGTTATTCATGCAGGGGAAGAGGCTGTCTTTATTGCCATGTTGATGAAATTACTCTATAAAATCCCCTACATTTATGATCTGGACTCTTCCATTGCCCAGCAGTTAGTGGAAAAAAATAATAAACTCAAACCTTTTGCCCGTATTTTCAACTCTCTTGAGGCAAGGGCAATACGGGGCGCCATTGCAACCGCTCCGGTATGTAATGCCCTTGGCGAGTTATGTGAAAAAAACGGTGCTGCCAAAACAGTTATTCTGCACGATATATCCCAATTACAGGAAGTAGATAAAAATTCTGCAGTTTCAATACGAAAGGAATTGGGGTTGACCGGCATTATTGTTTTGTATTGCGGAAACCTTGAGGTCTATCAGGGGGTTGATCTGCTCATTGAAAGTTTTCCCTATGCGCTTGAACTGGAGAAGAATATTGATCTTGTGATAATCGGCGGCGTTCCTGAAGATATTGAGCAGTATCAAAGGAAGGCCTTTAATCTGGGACTGGAGGGAAAGGTTCATTTTCTCGGTCCCCGTCCTTTTGAACGGCTTGGAGAATATCTGGCAGATGCTGATATTCTTGTGGCGCCCAGAATAAAGGGAGTGAATACTCCCATGAAAATTTTCCCCTATATGCATTCGGGAAAGCCGGTGCTTTTAACAAGACTCTATACCCATACCCAGATTGTTAGCGATGAAGAGGCGTACCTCGCGGAACCTGTTCCCGACAAATTCGGCAAGGCTATTGCCGAGCTTGCCGGAGATGATAAATTGCGTGCGAAACTTGGGCATAATGGGCAGGCTTTTGTGGAGAAAAATCATGTCTATTCTGCGCATAAAAAAAGGGTTAATTCCCTTTATGATTGGGTTGAGGGAAAGGTTTTATCGGAAGAGTAACAATATGAATAGACGGCAGTATTGCTGAAAGGAAAAAGGTGTGTAATGGAAGCAGGAACAAGGGTTTTGGTAACAGGGGCAACAGGATATACCGGGCGGCTTCTTGTAAAGAAATTGTTGGCAAGGGGTATGGAGGTTCGGGCCGTTGCCCGGAAGTCGTCAAACCTGTCACCCTTTGAGGGGCTTGCTGTCAGCTGGTTTTTTGGTGATGTTTTTGAGCAGGAGGTTATTCGGCAGGCAATGGAGGGAGTTTCGTATGTGTTTCATGTTGCCGCCGCCTTTCGGGATGCAAAAAGCAGTGAGCAGGATTACCGCAATGTTCATGTTGTTTCAACACAGCATATTGTTGCGGAGGCAATGAAAAATCCAGGCTTCAAACGGCTTGTTCATGTTTCCACCATGGGCGTTCATGGGCATATTGCCGAACCGCCAGGTGATGAGAATTTCCCTTTCAGTCCGGGGGATGGGTATCAGCGGACGAAGGTTGAGGCTGAGGAGTGGCTTGAGGATTTTGCCGGGAAAAATAATTTTCCCTACTCTGTTATTCGTCCTTGTGCTATATATGGGCCCGGTGAAAAACGCCTGCTGAAGCTTTACAAGATGGCTTCTGCGAAAATATTCCCCATCCTTGGCAAGGGAAAATGCTGGTATCATTTGGTGCATGTTGATGATTTAACGAATGCAATGCTGCTTGCTGCCGTGGAGGAGAAAGCCCTTGGTGAAGCCTTTATCATTGGCAGTACCGAGCCTATCCGTCTTGAAGATATAGCAGCTATTATTGCCAGGGAGTATAAAACCGCTCCGAAAATAGTTCGTCTTCCTATTACGCCTTTTTTCATTGCAGGGGATATTTGTGAAGCTATTTGTAAACCCTTGAAAATCGAACCGCCCATTTATCGGAGGAGGGTTGCCTTCTACTCAAAGGATAGAAATTTTTCTACAAAAAAAATGCAGAAAGTACTTGGGTATACCCCTTTGTGGAGTAATGAGGACGGAATTATTGAATCTGCCCGCTGGTATAAGGATAATGGCTGGTTGTGATGGATGGAGAGATTGCAAAGTTTCAGGAGGTTGAAGCTTTTGTAGATGGGCATGTGCATCTGCAGCGGGAATTTGAGCCGCTTACGTTTATTTATTCAAGTTTACATAATTTTACCATGGCGGCATCAAATAGTGAACGAAAACTTCCCTTGGTTTTTTATCTTTTTCTTTGTGAAACAGATGGAGGAGGGCAGTTTGAGCGCTTGGTAGAGGCGGTTTCCTCCTCCGACATGGCGGTGCACGTTGTTGTGACCGCAGAGAGAGACTCCCTTTTTCTCTCTTTTTCTGATGATACCTCTCTTTGCGTTGTACGGGGGGAGCAGATTGTCACCAAAGAAAATTTGGAAATTTTGACTTTTGGCGGTCATGGTGGTAGTTTCTGCGGACAATCGTTTGAACAGGTGCTTGCAAGTCTTGATGCATCCGGTGAGAGGTTGAACATACTTCCCTGGGGAGTTGGAAAATGGCTTGGTGTGCGGGGGGCGTTGATAAGGGAGGTTGTTGCAGGTAAGAAAGCTGGCGAAGGCTCTTTGCTTTTTCTTGGAGACAATGGTAATAGGCCATGGTTTTGGCCCTTGCCGAAAATATTTGCTGATGGCTTGCAAAAAGGAATGGCTAATCTTCCGGGAAGCGACCCTTTGTCTTTTGCCCATCATGAGAGCCGGGCAGGCAGTTATGGTTTTAGACTTGCTGTAGAATTTGATAGCGAAGTTCCTTTTAAGAGTTTGCACAGGCAGATTGTTAGAGGCTATGGTGATATTTCTGTTTTTGGAGAGCCATGCTCTTTCAAGAATTTTTTTATTGATCAAACATCCTGTCAATTCATAAAAAAGATAAAAAACTTGGGTAGTAAAAAGTTGCGATTACACTAAGGGGGATATGTTGCTTTTATCTAACATCGAGGTTTTTCATAAAAAGAACCTTGGAAATGTTGCTCTTGCTGTTGGGATGATTGTGTTGTCTCTATTTAAGTTATGGCTTGTTGATGTATATGATTTAATGGCAACATACACTCCCCACGATGATTATCTTTTTATAAGGCAGGCAAAAGAAATTTTACAAGGAAACTGGTTTGGAAACTATGACCATCTTCTTTTGATTAAGGGGCCTGTTTATCCTCTATTTATAGCCTTTTCTCATCTTATCGGAATTCCTCTATTATTGAGTCAGCAGCTTTTGTATATAGCGGCTTCATTTTTCCTTATTTATGCAGTAAAACCTGTTTCTCGTAATAATTGGATTTTGTTATTTGTTTTCTTTCTTGTTCTCTATAATCCTGCAACATGTTGTCATCTTGCCGTTTCTAGGGCTTTCAGATTTGGTTTGTCAATATCCCTAGTTTTATTTCTTTTTAGTATAATGATAGCAATTTTGCTGCGTTTGGATAAACGGATACAGGTGCTTAGATGTTGGTTTGTTTTGTTTGGAATTATTGCTACACTGCTCTGGTATACGAGAGAGGAAGGAATTTGGTTTATACCAAGTATATTATTATTTGCGTTGCTATTTGTTCTCACTCAAAATAATTTGACTTTTTTGAGTGTTGTAAAACGAGCTTGTTTCTTTGTTTTGCCTCTAGTGATTTTTTCTGCTACAACTCTCGTTTTTTTGGGGTTAAATAAGTATTATTATGGTTCTGCAACAATTATAGAGATAAAAAGCCCTGAATTTCAAAAAGCATTGGGGGGCTTGATGAGTGTTGCTGTTAAGAGAAATCCCAGGTATGTTCCTGTCAGCAAGGAGAATCAGGATGCAGCATTGTCGGTAAGTCCAACTTTAAGGAAATTGTCCAAGAAATTTGCTGAAGTCAGGCATGGCAGAGGATTCCCTCCCTCGTTTTATATCTGGACTTTTCGTGATATTGTTGCAAAGGCTGGTTATTCTGAATCGTTGCCTGATGCTTTGGATTTTTACCAGCATGTTGGGGATGAGTTAGAGGAAGCTTGCCAACAGGGGAAAATAAATTGTGTCAACCGTAAATTTTCGATAGTTCCTGTATGGTATAAAGATTATTGGCAATATGTAGTTCCTGAGTTCTGGAAACTTTTTTGTAGATCTCTTTTATTTTCATCATATAAAGGATACCTTGACCAACCTGATATTTATAATCAAATGCGAACAACGGCTCCAGCTTGGATGGTTAAGGACTATCAAGATGTGACGAGAGAAAGATTAGCTTCTCCACTGAAGAATCAGCTTAAAGCCTTGCCCTCATATGCCAGGCAAACGATTAAACTTAAATTAAGGATATTAAATGGTGTCGCATTGCTTTACAATAAGTTGTGTCCGTTACTTTTCTGTGGGGCATTTTTTATATTTTCTTTTTTTGGAGTGATGGACTTTGTAAGAGGTGCGCGGCCTTACCTGTTTTACTTGTCTTTGGTCATATTAGGAGGGTTATTATCTTTGCTGTCTGTTCTTACTTTTGTTTCTATAACTCTTTGGAGTGTCGGCAGACCATTATCGTCGTCTTTTCCTCTTTTACTTCTTTATATATGCATGGGAATCTTTTTAGTTGAAAGTCGTGTTGGTAAAAAAGATTCTTCTGTGGAGGGTTTGTGCTAAAAGTTTTTTTTGGGGAGAGTTTGGTATGAAAGTAGCAATTATAGTGGGGGCTGGCCCGGCAGGACTGACCGCAGCATATGAGTTGCAAAAGTCCACGGATGTCGTGCCTTTAGTGTTTGAAATGTCTCAAGACATTGGGGGCATATCGAAAACGGTCAATTACAGGGGAAATAGAATTGATATTGGTGGACATCGTTTTTTTTCAAAATCTGAGAAAGTGATGAATTGGTGGCGGGAAATTATGCCTTTGCAAAGTGCTCCTGCCCTAGATGATAAGATTTTGGGAAGAAAAATAAAATTTTCTGCACCGGGAGAAATAGAGGGAGACCCGGAAAAAACGGACTTAGTCCTGTTGTTAAGGAGCCGCTTGTCAAGGATTTTTTTTCTGCGTTCCTTTTTTGATTATCCAATTAGCTTAAAATATCAAACATTTAAAAACTTGGGGTTGAAACGTATTATCAAGATTGCTGCAACGTACTTGAAAATTTGCTTGTTTCCAATAAAGAAAGAAAAGTCGTTGGAAGATTTCTTTATAAATAGGTTTGGAGAAGAGCTTTATCTGACTTTTTTTAAGGATTATACGGAGAAAGTTTGGGGAGTTGAATGTGCTGAGATCCCTGCAGACTGGGGAGCACAGCGAATAAAAGGTTTGTCTATAACAAAGACGGTTTTACACGCTATAAAGACGATTTTTGTAAGGGACTCCTCTTTAGCGCAGAAGAGCACAGAAACCTCTCTTATAGGTCATTTTTTGTATCCCAAATTAGGCCCGGGGCAGCTTTGGGAAACTGTTGCTCAAAAGATTGTCCAGAAAAATGGCAAGGTAATTTTGGGCATGGAAGTCGTTGGTGTTAACCTCTCAGGTGGTCATGTTGTTTCCGTAGATTGCGTTAATCATGAAACCTGTAAACGAGAATCTTTTGATTGCGATTATTTCATCTCTTCAATGCCTGTAAAAAACCTTATCCGTGCCTTTCCTCAGGAGATTGTCCCCGGGAAGGTGCTTGATGTTTCAGAAGGTTTGGTTTATCGGGATTTTATTACAGTCGGGCTGTTGGTAGAAAAACTCAATATCAAGAATGATACAAAAATAAAAACGATAGACAATAATGTTCCCGACAACTGGATATATATTCAGGAAAAAGATGTTTGCCTGGGAAGACTGCAGTTGTTTAATAACTGGAGCCCATACCTGGTAAGCGATCCTTCCAAAATATGGCTGGGCCTGGAGTATTTTTGTAATGAGGGAGATGCGTTATGGGAAAAATCAGATTCTGAATTTATCTCTTTTGCGATAAAGGAATTGGAAAAGATTGATATTATTGATTCTGATAATGTTTTGGATGCTACGATTCTTCGAGTTCCCAAGGCATATCCCGCATATTTTGGTACGTATGACAAGTTTTCTGTTATTAGAGAATTTACAGATTCCATCGACAACTTGTTTCTTGTCGGGCGTAATGGAATGCATAGATACAACAATGCTGACCACTCGATGCTGTCAGCAATGGAGGCTGTTTCTAATATTAGGGATAACGTGTCCTCAAAAGAGAATATTTGGGATGTCAACACGGACGAAGATTATCATGAGGAAAAATAAGATATTTTTCTTTGGTATTGTTTTTATGATTTAAATCAAGGCTGTTAACCTTAAATGTTGCAGACAAAATGGAGAAAGCAGCATGACTGTTTGTTGGATTTTTATTTCAAAGGACCAGTTATGACAAACAATTTAACATCAAAGAAGAAGCCGCTAGAAAAGGCTACTCTAGCCAAAGAGCTTCATCGTAAAGATCTATCATTATTTCGTAGATATTGCTTAAAGGCAGTTGGCAAAGAATCGCTTTCTTGTTTGCTCATTTATGAGCTTTTAACTGTTTTATTTTGTAATCTTGGTGGTGGAATAGGCTTTCTTTTAAGGAGACTTTTTTATCCACGTCTTTTCAATAGCTGTGGCGAAAGTCTTATTTTGGGTAAAGGAGTTACCCTGCGTCATCCATGGAAAATTTCTGTCGGAAGTAGAGTTGCTATTGATAATAACGTCATGCTTGATGCAAGCGGAGCTGGTTTGTTGGGTATTTCACTTGGAGATGATTCTGTTATATCTTGTAATTGCACCTTGCAGGGTAAAACTGGGCCTGTTTCCATTGGCAGTCGGGTTATAATTGCCAACAATGTCATAATTTCTTCGATCGATGGAATAATCATTGAAGAGGCCGTTTTGATTGGAGGGAATTGTTATATTGGCGGTGGTATGTACAACAATGAGAGAACAGATATTCCGATTATGGATCAAGGAGTATCTTCTAAGGGGGCTATACGGATTGGTCAGGGGGCTTGGCTTGGTGCCGGGGTAATAGTCCTTGACGGTGTGTCTGTAGGTAGGGGATGTATTATTGGGGCAGGTTCCGTGGTTACAAAGGATGTCCCTGAATTTTCCGTGGCACTGGGAGTGCCGGCTCGTGTAGTGTCTAGGAGAAAGGAGTGACTGTAGTCCCTGAAGTTCCAGTATTGCAAGGTGTTTTTTTGATGTGTATTATTTGTGTTTTATTTTATTAATATTTTTTTGGAGGATTGTTGTATGAGCTTTCGTAATCTGTGTTTTGTTTTCGCGTTGATTGTATTTTATGTGAATGTTTCTGCTGCTTTTGAAGGTCAGCAAAAATTGGTAACAGGTGGAGAAGACCAGTCAAAAATAAGGCAAAATAATAATGGTAAGGGGGTGTTTTATGAACAATACATTCATAATCACTTGCAAATAGGTACTCGCTCTGTGCACAGGGTGCTGACTGATGATGGTTCATATCCCGATGAAGGATGGTTTGATCCCGATAATTTACTTGGTACTATTTATGGCCTGGAAATGAAGCAAAACTATATGCCACTACAGTTTTATGCCAGGTACTTTGTAAATGAATATTTTGGTTTTGAGTTGGGGTATGATCAGTTAAAGGCCAAAACATTGACCCCTGACAGATATGGCACCGATGGTGATGTGTCGTTACGCGGTATTACTCTTGGAGTTATGGGGTTTTATCATAATGCATCAGAATTTACGCCCTATGCAGGGTTGGGGCTGGAGTTTCTATCCGCTGATTTCTCTGAGGCAAGGCATTGGGCAACCAGTTGGGGGGGGGTACGCAAGAGAGAGATGGTTGTTGATGATGTTCAGGCGATTTTTGTAGCGGTTGGAGTAATGTGGGCGTTACATGATAGATGGAATGTTGACTTTTCTGCCAAGTATATGGGTAATGCCGATGCGGACGTTGTTTTCAATGGCTATACCTATGGTGTACTCGATACTGTTCAGAAGGGGCATTATCCTTTGAATAACTGGTGCTTTCAACTTGGGGTATCCTATAATTTCTAGCTCATTTTTTATTTTCAGCACTATCCGTAAATATTAACAGGGTAGTGCTGAGTTTTTTACTTTTCTTATTTGAAAATCTTCGACCTAATTTTTCTATTAAACGGTGCTGAAAGGATCATAGCAACTTCTTACAATTTCGTCCAAAATGACAAAGTAGCATGGTTGGGTAACACACTGGTACTTGGCAGCATTCCAGATTTGTTGGTGAACAAACTTATTTATTGCAATATTTTAATATTATTAAACATATTTTCACAGAAAACATTATTTCAACATTTTTGGAACACTACCAAAAAAAGTATGAGTAAATTTTTTAGAAGTGATATGAAAAAAATTAATGTGTTACATCTTTGTGATAAACTGGGGCGATCCGGTTCTTCAATACACGGCGTTTCACAGCTTTTTTCTTGGTGGTGGCCGCTGTTTGATCAGGACCGGTTTGAAGTTGAGTTGCTTGTCTTGCGTGGTGAAGAGAAATCTTCACAGGCTTTGCGTGATAAGGGGGTGCCTCATCGGGCATTGCAGTGTGGAAAGTTCAATTTTTTTTCCTATCGGCAGATTGCAACACTTATAAAACAGAATCATATAAATATTCTTCATGCTCATGGTTATGGGGCTGCAAATATTGGTGTTTTTGCAGCAAAAAAAATGGGTATACCTTCTATTGTTCATGAGCATTTTGTTGATTCTGCGTATCCTGTTTATCAAAAACCCTTTGATTTTTTTCTTGCAAGGAAGGCAGATAAGGGGATTGCGGTCAGTCAGTGTGTTAAAGAGTTTATGAGCGTAAGGCGGTGTATTCCTCGAGCAAAGATTGAGGTGATATATAATGGTGCTCCTTTGGAAAACATCAATTTGCCTGATGAGCAGGCTGTTGTTATTGAGAAAAAAAGGTTGGGGATTCCTGCGGACAGGAAAGTTATTGCGACAATTGGTCGTATTGACGAGGAAAAAGGGAATTATTATTTTTTAAAGTCCGCAAAAACTCTTCTGAAAAGAGGCTTTAAGGTTCATTTTGTTTTGTTTGGAGATGGTCCGTTACTGCCGGTTCTTAAACAACAAAGTTTGGATGAAGGTATTGCCAATCATGTAACCTTCACCGGATATTACACAAATATAACTCTTGCTCATTCGATGATAGATGTACAAGTTTTCCCCTCACTTAGTGAAGGTGCTCCTTTGACAATGTTTGAAGCATTTTCTTTTGGTACTCCAATTGTTTCAACCAATGTTGGCGGTTTGGGAGAACTCCTCAGAGATGAAGAGACCGCTTTGTTGATGTCTGCAAAGGATGATGTAAAAATGACGGAACTTATTGCAAGAATACTGGAAGATGAATTGTTACGGCAGCAGCTCGCTGTCGCGGCAAAAGAAGAGGGTGAAAAATACAATGTTATGACCGGTGTTCGTAGAATGGAGGAACTTTATATTGAGCTTTGTTCTTGTTAGGTGTTTTTTGTCTGATAATGATTGGTAAAATACACTTGTGAGATTTGATGAATAAGAAGGGAAAATTTTGTTTGAAAATGTTGGTGGCTGTCGGCCTGCCGATATTAATTTACAAGTATATTGATATCGATAATGCATTGGCGTTAATGGTAGATGTAAAGGTTGGCTATCTTTTTTTATGTGCTCTCCTGTTGAATTTTGATCGTTTTTTTATGGCCTTCAAATGGTCGTTGTTGTTGAATGATAGCTGTCGTTTTTCTTATGGAATCTTCTCTCTGACTAAAGGATATTATTACTCACTTCTTCTTTCGCCTTTTGTTCCTACGACAGTGGGGACAGATGTCGTTCGTGGTATCTCTGTCATTAAAGATGGCGGCGATAAAAAGGTGCTGGTTTCTTCCATTGTAATGGAACGTCTACTTGGTGCTATGGCTCAATTGCTTTTGGCGGTATTTGCTTTATTTTTATTGTCTTTGGAATATTCCGGGATTGATCCTTTTTACTTCTACCTTGTTTTTGTTTTGATACTGTTTTTGGCAGCATTTACTATTCTTCCCTTGCTTAATGCTCCTGAAAAAATATTGAGCAAGGTGAAGGTTAAAGTTCCTGATTGGAAAATTGTCGTTTTTGTCAAAGAGACATATCTTGCTTATAAAAGTTATCGTAACAAGAAACAGGAGCTTTTGATATTTTTTCTTCTTTCGGTAATAGAAAGCTCTTTCTCCATTTTTGCAGTTTATTGGTTTTTTCGATCTTTGGGAGTTGATGTAACTCTTTATAAGATGATGCTAACCGTTCCGGCAGCTTTTTTCTTTGCGAGGATTCCTGTGTCTATTGGAGCGATAGGCGTTCAGGAGGGTTTTTTTATCCTTTTCTTTTCAATGGTGGGTATTTCTGCCGAGGAGGCATTGATGGTCTCCCTTGTTGGTCGGGTGGTTGATATCACAGCGGTACTTCCAGGTTGTCTGGCTTTTTGTTTGTACGATAACTTTATTGAAAGCAGCTAGTGTCATGTCATACATTTAATGTTGGATAAAGCCGTTTTAGTTTTATCCGGTAGTGTTCAGAATTCTGAACACTACCCTGCATACAGATAATATTCACGAAGCCGCCATCGGCTCGGGTATTGATAAACAGCGTCTTGAGTTACTGCTTGGCCGCGGTGTCCAGCTTGGCTTTGCTGTAGAAGAATGGCAGTGCCAGGGCATATGGATTATCAGCCGAAGTGATGCTGATTATCCAGACCGTTATAAAAAGCATCTTAAAGATAAGGCTCCGCCATTATTGTTTGGGGTGGGCGACCGTTCCCTGCTAAAAGGCGGCGGTCTCGGTATTGTCGGCTCTCGTGATGTCGATCAGCAAGGTGCTGACTTTGCTCGCCAAACCGCAGAATTATGTGCATATAGTCATATGCCGGTTGTCTCTGGAGGAGCAAGAGGAGTGGATCAGCTTTCCATGGATGCAGCCCTTAAGGTCGGCGGCGTTAGCATAGGTGTTTTAGCCGATAGCCTGCTGAAAAAAAGTGTCGAACGAAATGCCCGTCAGGCGATTGCCGATGGCCGTCTGCTATTGCTCTCTCCTTGTCATCCAACCGCCCATTTTCAGGTGGGAACAGCTATGGGAAGGAATAAACTTATTTAGTCAACCCTGAGAAAAGACCAACGCTTTGAAAATAAAAGATAAATTTCATTTTTTTATGGTCAAAATTGCAGGTTTCTGTTAAAATACATTCAAAATCTTGCAATATTAAATGACATTTTTGGAGTAAAAATGAAAGGAAAAAGTCCTAACCAAAATCAGCTA
>PDWI01001987.1_pt1 | contig 31592 bp, 25 predicted proteins | sample 1430891 | NCBI WGS metagenome assembly PDWI01 (sample SAMN01162508, study PRJNA174530) | Oral metagenome, whole genome shotgun sequencing project. | biome: Marine environment; feature: Marine mammal; material: Swab sample of the gingival sulcus; isolation source: swab sample of gingival sulcus... | reverse complement strand
ATACTCCACAACTTCACTCATAGAAACTATAGAAGCTGTTTGGAATCCATGTTTTTGTTTTACCTCTTTTAAAGCGGTCATTTCGCCTTTTCCTCGTTCGCCTCTATCAAGTGAAACCATAAGCCCAATAATTTTTACATGTGGATTTGATTTTACTATGGGAACGGTTTCGTCCATGGATTTTCCTGTGGTTGTAACATCTTCTATCATTACTACTTTGTCACCCTCTTTTAGCGGTGAGCCAAGAAGTATGCCTGTATCTCCGTGGTCTTTTATCTCTTTTCGGTTGGAACAATACCTTATCTTTTTGCCATATAGTTTATAAAAAGCCATACTTGTTGCCACACTTAAAGGTATGCCTTTATAAGCTGGTCCAAAAAGTACGTCAAAATCATCGCCATATTTTGCATATATAGCTTGTGCGTAAAACTCGCTTAGTTTTATAAGCTCATCCCCACTGCAAAATTCACCTATATTCATAAAAAAGGGACTTTTGCGACCAGATTTTAAAGTAAATTCGCCAAATTTTAACACTTTGCTTTCGACCATAAAGTCTATAAACTCTTTTTTATAATCTTCCATTACATTAACTCACTTTGTATTTTTTTATATGTTTCGTATGGATCTTTACTTTTTGTGATACTTCGTCCGACCACTATAAAATCGCTTCCTTGCTCTTTTGCATAGCGTGGAGTTGCAACCCTTGTTTGGTCGTTATTTTCATCACTTGCAAGTCTTATGCCCGGAGTTATGGTTAAAAAATCTTTTCCGCAAAATTTGTGTATTTTTTTAACTTCATGTACGGAACAAACCACTCCTTGAAGACCTGAGTTTTTGGCATTTTGTGAAAGGTTTAAAACGGAAGTTTCAAGGTCTGTCTTTATGCCTAATTCGCCTTGTATCATACTTTCGGATGATGAGGTTAGTTGAGTGATACCAACACATAATGTCTTTTTACATGTAAGTCCTTCCATGGCAGCTTTAAGCATATTGTTGCCTCCCAAACAATGCACATCAACCATATCAACTTCTAGCTTTGAAAGACTTTGCATTGCCCCTTTTACGGTGTTTGGAATGTCGTGAAGTTTTAAGTCTAAAAATATCTTATGTTCTTTTTCTTTTATCTTTTCTACAATGTCAAAACCGTGGTAAAAAAGCTCAAGTCCGATTTTAACAAAGAGTGGCTCATCAAAAATATCTAAAAACTCCAACGTCTTTTTTTGGCTTGGAAAATCCAATGCTATGATGGTTTGTGTCATTTAAAACTCCTTTTTATCGCTTCATTTATATTGTTATATCCATATTTTTTTAAAGTATCTGGTAACTCTTTTATGATATTTATGCACACATAAGGGTCGATGAAATTCGCCGCTCCTATTTGTACTGCACTCGCTCCTGCATTTAAAAACTCTAACACATCCTCGCTTGTTTCGATACCTCCAACTCCGATGATGGGTATTTCTACTTCTTGTGCAACTTGATAAACCATTCTAAGTGCCACTGGTTTTATCGCTCCACCACTAAGTCCACCTGTAACGTTTGCTAAGAGGGGTTTTCCGCTTTTTAGGTCGATACTCATTCCTAAAAGTGTGTTGATAAGTACAAGTCCGTCAGCACCTTGGTTTTCAACTTTTTTAGCGATGGATACGATGTCAGTTACATTTGGGGAAAGTTTTACAAAAAGTGGCTTTTTGGCAACTTCTTTGCATATCTTTGTGAGTCTTCCAGCGTCTAAGGCACACGAACCAAACGCCATGCCTCCGTGTTTTACATTTGGGCAACTGATGTTTAATTCATATGCACTGATAACCTCTTCATCGTTTAGTTTTTCGATAACTTTTATATAGTCATCTTCAGTACTTCCAGCAATATTTGCTAGTATAGGTGTGTCAAATTGGCTTAAAAAAGGCATTTCGTGTTTTTTTACGTATTCTACCCCTTTATTTTGAAGTCCGATAGCATTTAACATACCTCTTGGTGTTTCTGCAACTCTTGGAGTAGGGTTTCCAAATCGAGGCTCAAGGGTTATGCTTTTTATGGCTATTGCTCCTAAAAGGTTTAGATCGTACAATTTAGAAAATTCGCGACCATATCCAAAACATCCACTTGCTGGCATGATTGGGTTTTTAAGTTTAAGTTCGCCTAAATCAACTTCTAACATAGCTCAATCTCCCCCATTTTAAAAACAGGTCCTTCAACACAAACCCTTTGTGCATCGCCATTTTTATTTTTTACAACGCATCCCATGCAAACTCCAACTCCACATGCCATGCGTGATTCTAAACTTATATAGCCATCTTTAAAAACTTCATTCACAGCTCTTAACATAGGAAGTGGACCACAAGCATAAGTGAACATTTTAAATAAATCTTTTTCGCGCGCGATATCGATAACCGTTCCTTTAGTTCCGTAACTTCCATCCATTGTTGCCACAAAACACTCGCACCCTAAGTCCTTAAACTCTTTTTCATAAAAGATATCTTCTTTAGAGTTAAATCCAAGTATAACTTTTACATGTATATTTTTTTGAGTGTATCTTTTAGCCATTTCGTAAAGAGGTGGAACGCCAACACCTCCACCTATGAGTAATACCTCTTTTTTTTCTTCAAGTTCAAAGCCGTTTCCTAGTGGTGCCAATATGTCAATTTCATTTAATTTTGTTAGCTCTTTTGTCCCTTTGCCAAAGGTTTTATAGATAATAGAAAAGGAGTTTTGCTTTATCTCGCTTATGGATATGGGGCGACGCAAGTAAAAATTTGGTATTTTTATCTCTATAAATTGTCCTGCATCTGCTTTGAAATTTTTTTCTAGTTCCATTTTATAAACATCTTTCGCAATGGGCTTATTTGATATAACTTTTGCTTTTTGCTGCATGTTACGCCTCTTTAAATACGGATTTTCCGCTAACAAAACATTGCAAAACTTTACCATTTACTTTATATCCACTAAAAGGGGTATTTTTCCCTTTTGAGAGAAAATCTTTTGGGTCTATGGCGTAGCTTTGTTCTAAATCAATGATAAAAAAGTCCGAACTAAACCCTTTTTTTATCTCTCCACATTTGTCAAATCCAAATCGCTGTGCTGGTTTTTTACTCATCCAATCAACTAACATCTCTAAGCTCCACCTTTTTTGCTTTTGTACAAATTCTGTGTAAAGAAGCGCAAATGACGTCTCAAGCGCAACCACTCCAAAAGGCGCTCTTGCCATCTCTCTTTGTTTTTCTTCTTCGGTGTGAGGCGCGTGGTCGTTGGCGATAAAATCCAAACTTCCATCTTCTAGTCCTTTTATAAGGGCTTTTCTATCTTCTTCGGCCCTTAAAGGTGGGTTCATTTTCCAATTTGGCCCTTTTACATCTTTATCTTCTAAAAGCAAGTGATGAGCAGTTACTTCTGCTGTAACATTTAAGCCTTTTTGCTTTGCCTCTTTTAGGGCATCAACGCTTTGTTTAGATGAGATATGGCAAGCATGGTATGCGCATTTGGTTTTTTGTACAAGTTCGATATCTCGTTTTAGTTGTTCGCTTTCACACTCGCTCGGAATTCCCACATATCCCCTTTGTCGGTTAATTTCGCTATCATGAACGCTACTATCTTTTTTTCGATAACTCATATCTTCCGTGTGTGCTACGATAAAAACATCTTCATCTTTTGCTATTTTCATAGCTTCTTCCATTATGCCTCCACATTCAACACCTAAGCCATCATCACTAAAAAATCTAACTCCAAGTTCTTTTATCCCCTTTATGTCCACAAGTTCTTTTCCGTTTTCTTCTTTAGTTATGCAGGCATAAGGTTTTACATGTATTAAAGCATTTTTTTCTATAAGAGCGAGGTAGTTTTTTACATTTTCTACACTATCAGGATAAGGTATGACATTTGGCATAGGGCAAATAGTTGTAAAGCCTCCACGCGCAGCGGCTTTTGTTCCACTTTGTATAGTCTCTTTATTTTCAAAGCCAGGTTCACGTAAATGCACATGTACATCTACAAGACCTGGTAAAAGGTAGTTACCTTTTGCGTCTATAATTTCGTCTGTTTGATTTTCATACTTGTTTATATCGTCTGTTATTTCTAAAATCTCTTTTTCGTTAAAAACTACATTGGTTGGTTTTTGGTGTTTTAAAAGCATTGCATTTTTGATTATTTTCATATTTTCTCCTTAAAATTCTTTTACGCCAAATGCTCGTTTTATGATGGCTTTTCTTACAAACATTCCATTTTGCATCTGCTTAAATATGCGTGATTTTTTAGCCTCAACTAACTTTGAATCGATTTCAAGCCCCCTATTTACTGGTGCTGGATGCATTACAATAGCGTGGGATTTTAACCTTTCATATCTTTGCATATTTAGTCCGTGTTTATTTAGATACTCTGCGTTACTTATATTTCCTAAACTTGCTCCTCTTTCTTTTTGAACTCTTAAAAGCATAACTACATCAGCTTTTTCAATTGCATCATCAATAGGAATGCAATTACTATCTTCTTTTAACCACTCTTCTGGAGCTGCACATCTAACATCTGCTCCTAACATTTCGAGGGCGTATTTATTACTAGCTGCTACTCGTGAATGAAGTATGTCGCCAACGATTAATACATTTAGGTTTTCAAAGGCTCCAAACTCATCATAAATCGTCATAAGATCAAGTAAGCATTGACTTGGGTGTGATCCTGCGCCGTCGCCTGCGTTAATGACGGGAATATTAAGATCTTCAAGTTCAATATAGTATCTATTTTGTGGGTGTCTGATAACAAGTGCGTCGTAGCCTATGGATTCAAATGTTTTAGCGGTGTCATAAAGGCTTTCTCCTTTAGTTACGCTTGAACTTTCTGTGTTTAAGTCTGCCACATGAAGTCCAAGTTGGCTTTGAGCGTATTTAAATGAATAGTGCGTTCTAGTGGATGGCTCATAAAAAAGATTTGCAATTGACTTATCTTTTAGGGGCAATTTCCAATCCTTTTTGTCTGTTGCAAAGTGCCTAGCATCATCTAGAATGCTAAATATTTCGTTTGTGTTTAAATCTTGTATTTTATGAAGTGATCGCATGATTTTTTCCTTTTTGGTTGATTATGAATTTTGATTTACATGTAAAAAGAGTACTGCTTAAACACTGGTGCTTAGGCAAAAAAAAATTTGGTTTTTGAAATGTATGTTTTAGATTAGTTTTGGTGGATGAGAAAAAAAAATAAAAAAAATAAAAAAATCTTACAATCAATAGGGGTTTTGATAAGATTTTCTTATTTAACATATAAAAGGCGTTTTCTCACTCGGTTATTTAAATATGATTGAATATAAGAATTTATTATAAAATAGAAGTTAAATTTAGAGCAAAAAAAAATCTTTTTTTCTTTAAAAAAGACGAAATATTGGGAAATAATAGAAAATGGATTTATAAAAATCTTTTCTAACAATAATAAAGAAATATTAAAAAATACTCTCTGCACTATATTTCTCCAAAAAATTTGCTCAAACAGTTGCATTATGCCTGAATATTACTTATATATAGCTTAATAAAATGTTATTTAGTTTATTATTTTTATGTTGCTATTTTATTTTCATCAATAAAATAAAATCATTGTTTGTCGTGTATTATATACATTTTTTTATTAATGAACATATAAATAACAGAAAAATTTTGACTTAAGAATAAATTGATATAATGCAGGTGCCTTAAACGTTGAATTTGTGGAATTAACTAGTTATTATAGTGGGCAATAAATATAAATTACAGTAACAATTTTTAAAGCAATTTTTAAAGCGTTATGTGAAATTTTGCAGACAAAGGTTATATTATGTCAGATAGCTTATTTTTTAATCATGTAAAAGAAAATGATACAAATAAAGAAATATTAAAAAGTTTTCAGGAGTATGCTCGAGGAAACCCCAATCAGCAATTATATTTAATTACTGCACCCTTAGGTGAAAATAAATACCAGTATGACTATGAAAAAAATGTTATTGTTGTTTTATCTCCTAGGCATAAAATAATTTTTTTAAATTTGGTAGATGATAAAGAATCGTTTAAAGAATATTGTGAAGATTTTATTGAGGACTTAACTTCATTATCTGATAAGTACGATTATAAGCAATATATTGGTAGACCTAGAAAATGGAAAGAAGAGCTGATTGCTTATGCGAATGATATGCCAAAAGATAGTAATAAATTTTTTAGTGCTTACGAAATTAATGATAAAAACTTAAAAAGAAAAACGGAACTACTAATTTCCTTATTAATAGGAAGTATTAATGACGTAGAAAAAATTGGAGTAGAAGTTCCAGAAACAATTTTAGAAAAAGTAAAAAGAAATATTATTCTTTTTGATGGAGATCAGACAAGGTTTATATATAAAAAATTTCCTAAAAAGATAGTTTCTATACAGGGATTATCTGGAACAGGAAAGACTGAATTATTGTTACATAAGTTAAAAGAATTATATGTAAAAGAAGATAGCACAAAAATCTTTTTTACTTGTCATAATAAAACTTTGGCAAAGAACTTAAAAGATAGAGTTCCCAAGTTTTTTGATTTTATGAAAGTTGAGAAACAAATTGAATGGAATGATAGGCTATGGGTTGATATTGCTTGGGGCTCAGAAAAATATCCAGATTCAGGTATTTATAGTTATATCTGTAGTTTTTATAAAATTCCTTTTATGAGATATCGATATGGAGTAGGATACAAAGAAATTTTTTCAGAAGCTTTAAAATATATTAATAAAATTAAGGATAATGATGAATTTGAATGTGCCTTTGATTATGTATTAATCGATGAAAGACAGGATTTTCCTAAAGAATTTTTTGAACTTTGTGAAAAAGTTACTAAAAAGCAAGTATATATTGCAGGAGATATATTTCAAGATATTTGGGATAATACAGGTGATGATTTATTGGAGGTTGATATAATTTTAAATAGATGTTATCGAACAGATCCTAGAACACTGATGTTTGCACATGCCTTAGGTATGGGGCTTTTTGAACGGAAGAAATTGAATTGGCTATCTGATTCACAATGGGAAGATATTGGATATACGATTAAACGAGAAAAAATGAGTAAAAAAATGTATTTAACGAGAGAACCTATAAGAAGATTTGAAAATATAGGTCAAGAAAATATAGCAAGTATGATAATAGAAAAACAAACTTCAATTACCCAAATTATTGATTTACTTCAGAAAATAAAGGATGAAAATTTAACTGTAGAACCAGCTGATATTGCGATTATAATTGTTGATGATAATAAAAATATTTATGAATTTATTGATAAATTAGGATATAAAATATCTGAAAAATTAGATTGGGAAATAAATAGAGCATATGATACAAAAAGGATTATAGAAAACACTATTTTTATTTCAAATAGAAATAATGTCAAAGGATTAGAGTTTCCATTTGTTATATGTCTTACAGGTAAAATTAAAGATGGATATAAATATAGAAATAGTTTATATACAATGCTTACAAGAAGTTTTATACAGTCTTATTTGTTAGTAACAAATGATGATGGTATAGAAATTCAGCAAAAAGGATTGGATATAATTAATTCAAATCAGTGTATTGAAACGACAGAACCAACGGATGAGGAAAAAGAAACTATAAGACAAACTGTTATAAAAATGAAAGAAGAAAAGAATATATCCTACGATGAATTTTTGAATAAAATTTTTAATGATTTAAATATTCCCCAAAATTGTAGAAAAAAACTTCAAAAAGGACTAATGGATTTTGAAATAGAAAGATTTAATGAAGAACAAACAAAGCACTATATTGAGAAAAATAAAAGTTTTTGTATATGAAACAATACTCTTTTAATTTAAATAAGTTTATTTATAATAAAATCTTTCCTCATTATAGATTAAAAACAAAAGAGCATATAATTGAAGTACTAATGGAAGTTACAAGATTCATTTTACTTCAAAATGATTCTGATTTTATTGTTGAAGATAAGGATGCTAAAGGGAAAATGGTTCTATATATCGATAAAATGAGTAGACTTTTTTTCTTTTCAAAAGATAAATATTATTCCATAGTTTTTCCTTTTCATTTGATAGAAGAAAATAATAAATTTAAAATAGTTTTTCAAAGTAATATTGAAGTAACTTCGCAGCTTATTTCAAAAATATTTTCTATCATAAAGTGTGATAAGTTTAAAGCACAGTGTAGTTTAGATTTTGTTGAACCCATTTGTGATTTAGAAGATGATTGTGGTGAAAATTTTTGGGAATTTTTAAGAGAGTTGCTTTTAATGGAAGATGGATATATTAGATATGATATAGATAAAGAGAATTATGATAAAGCCCTTGAGAAGGGAGAAGAGCATAAACATCCATTGAATCACTACGATATTTTTTATTCAAGTAGGGCTACATTTAAAGTTGGTTTACTAGATACGGTGAATAATAATCATTTTATTGATTTATTAAATATTGATAGTGAGTGTAGATATTTAGTGAATTGCGATAAGCAATAAGAGATTGTTATTGATGGTGCAATACAAGACATTGTGTTAGTTTATTAAATAATATAACAAGTGAATATTTTGAATTATGGGCTAATGTGAAGAGTCTTGTGATATAAAATGTCATATAGTTTGTATGTAAAATATTCCTTGATGCTGTAAAAGACGAAGAAAAATTAAACTTACAATTAAGCATCAAATAAGAACTATGTTATTGTAATAATAAGTATTTTGATAAAAATAAGATTATATATAAGTACATGCATAAAAAATTCTTGTATTATGCTTCCTATATTAATGAAACTTATTAAAACCCACTTATAAAGCGTTTATAATCAAATTTTAGATAAAATGATACTACATTTACAAAAGGGAATTTTATGGCACAGACGATAACAGAGAAGATTTTTTCAGCTCATGTTGGGCAAAAGGTAATGGCTGGTGATATTATAAAAAGTAAGATTGATATGGTTATAGGAAATGATATTACAACTCCCATTTCCATAAAAGCATTTCGTGAAAGTGGGGCAAAAGCTTTAGCAAACCCTGATGGCTTTTCGATAGTTATGGATCACTACATTCCAGCTAAAGATATAGCTAGTGCAAATCAAGCAAAAATCAGTCGCGATTTTGCCTATGAGTATGATTTAAAACATTTTTTTGATGAAAAAGATATGGGAATTGAACATGCACTTTTGCCTGAAAAAGGACTTGTGACTGCTGGTGATGTTATCATAGGCGCAGATTCTCACACCTGTACCCACGGTGCCTTAGGAGCATTTTCTACTGGTATGGGTTCGACTGATTTGGCGTATGCGATGATAACAGGTGAAAACTGGTTTAAAGTGCCTGAAGCTATAAAAGTTGTTTTTAGCGGTAAACTTCAACCTCATGTTTATGGAAAAGATTTAATTCTTGAAGTTATCCGTCAAATCGGCGTTGATGGCGCTTTATATAAGACGTTAGAATTTACGGGCGAAGCTATCAAAGAGCTTAGCATGGATGATAGATTTTCTCTTTGTAATATGGCGATAGAAGCAGGAGCAAAAAATGGTATTATTGCTTGTGATGAAGTTACAAAAGAGTTTATAAACTCAGTTCCACATGTAAGAGATCCTAAATATTACTATTCTGACGAAGATGCTGTTTATTCTCAAGTTTTACATGTAGATGTAAGTTGTTTAGAGCCTGTTATCGCTTATCCATTTTTGCCTAGCAATGGAAAAAGTCTAAGCCAAGCAAAATCTGACAATATCCCTATTGACCAAGCTTTTATAGGAAGTTGTACAAATGGAAGGCTTAGTGATCTAAGAATTGCGGCGAAGATTTTAAAAGGAAGAAGAGTTGCTAGAAAATCAAGACTTATCATCACTCCAGCGACTCAAAAAGTTTTACTTACGGCTCAAAAAGAGGGTTTAGTGGATATATTTGTAGAAGCAGGTGCAGTTGTGAGCAATCCAACATGTGGTGCATGTTTAGGCGGATATATGGGGATACTTGGTTCAAAAGAAAAATGTATATCCACAACAAATAGAAACTTTGTTGGTCGTATGGGCGATAGAGATAGTGAGATATACTTGGCAAATTCTGCAATTGCAGCAGCAAGTGCGGTTAAAGGCTATATCTGCTCTCCAGAGGATTTGTAAGTGATTAAAACTCCTTGCGTGATACTTGCTGGCGGGAAAAGTTCTCGCATGGGGGTAGATAAGTCGAAGTTAAAATTTGGTGGATTTGGTAGTTTGTGCGAGTATCAAGTTTCTCGTTTAAAGCCACTTTTTAAAAGTGTACATGTAAGTTCAAAAGAGGATAAATTTGACTTTGATGTGGACTTGATACTTGATAGCGAAGATATTTTTTCGCCTATGGTAGCACTAAAAAAAATCCTTTTTTATTTTGAAAATACACCAGTTTTTATACTAAGTGTTGATGCGCCATTCGTGGGTGAAAATGAGATAAAAAGACTTTATGAATATACAAAAACAAGTGATATCGTTATACCAAAAACTTCTTCTTATACCCACCAGCTTTGTGGTTTTTATCGCTCAAATCTGGCTTTTACATGTAAAAAACTTCTCTCTCAAGATATCCATAAAATACGGGCTTTGTTTGAGCATGCGAAAGTCAAATGCGTAGAGTTTGAAGATGAGAAAGCATTTATGAATTTGAACTATTTTGATGAGTATGAAAAGGCTTTGAAGTTTCATTAAACATATTTTTACTTTTTTTAGATAAAATTATAGACTTTTAAAACTATCCAAAAAAATATATACACAAGGAAACAAAATTGGAATTTGATTATTATGAAACCTTAGAGATTGATAGAAATGCAGATAATGCAGCCATAAAAAAAGCATATAGAAAACTAGCTTTAAAATTCCATCCAGATAGAAATCAAGGAGATAAAGAGGCTGAAGAAAAGTTTAAAATGGTAAACGAAGCTTACCAGGTTTTAAGCGATGAAAATAAGCGTTCTATTTATGATAGATATGGAAAAGCTGGACTTGATAGACAAGGGTTTAATCACTATAGTGAGCAAAATTATGAAGATATTATGGGTGATTTAGGATCTATCTTTGAATCAGTCTTTGGTGGAGGTTTTGGTTTTAGTGGTGGCGGAAGAAGCCAAAAAAGAAGACAAAGAAAGTATAATCTTGACCTTGAAATTCCTATAACTTTAAAGTTCAATGAAGCTATATTTGGATGCAAAAAAGAGATAAAATATAAATTTAAAGCTCCATGTGAGAGTTGTGATGGAACAGGCTCAAAAGATAAGGAACTTGCAACGTGTAGCGCTTGTAATGGTAATGGACAAATGTTTACTAGACAAGGTTTTATGACGTTTTCTCAAACTTGCCCCACTTGTAAAGGTGCTGGAAGAGTTGTTAAAAATCCTTGTAAAGCGTGTAGTGGCAAAGGATTTGATGAAAAAGATGCTAAAATCTCTGTGGATATTCCAGAAGGCATTGATGATAGTAACCGTATAAGAGTAGCCGATAAAGGCAATCGTGGCGAACATGGGCAAAATGGGGATTTGTATATACATGTTAATGTGAAAGAGGATGAACATTTTGTAAGGCACAATGATGATATATACATTGAAATGCCGATTTTCTTTACCCAAGCCGTACTTGGAGAAAGCGTAAAAGTCCCAACTATTAGGGGCGAAAAAGAGCTTAAGCTTGACGTAGGCACAAAAGATAAGCAACATTTTGTTTTTAAAAACGAGGGCGTTAAAAATATCCATTCACACAAAAAAGGAAACTTCATAGTTCAAGTTAAACTTACATACCCTAAAAAGATAAATGACGAACAGAGAAAAGTACTTTTAGACTTACAAGAGAGTTTTGGGATTAGCGGTGATAAAAACCATCAAAACATAGATGGTGTTTTTGATAAAATGAAAAAATGGTTTTCATAAAGGCTAGATAAAAAAATTGGATATTTTTAGTTATGTTTGATTGAGTTATATTTTAATTTTTGCGATATTTTTAAGTTTTACAAACATTAAAGCGCTCATCAAAGCGTCGTTTATGGCAACGTGTTTTTCAAAATGTGGGATATCTAGTTCTTTTAAAAGTGTGTCAAACCTCAAATCCACATGACTTTGAGGAATAGCAGAAATTTTATAATCATGATAAAGGGCTGAAACTTCAAGAATTTTATTTGGCAAGGTGATGCCAAGTTTAGGTTTTAGGTATTTATTTATCATAGCTATATCAAACTCTAAGAAGTAACCAACTAAAATGCTATTACCGATAAATTCTAAAAACTCTTCTAAAACTTCGTCTATATTTTTTGCATTTTCCAAGTCCATTTGGCGGATTTGGTGGATTTTGATGGAGTTTTTATCTAGTTTTGTTTTTGGAATTACTAACTTTTCGTATGAATTACTTGAAAGGATAGTGTTGCCTTTTATTTTTATAGCTCCTATGCAGATAATATCATCTTTTTTAACATCTAATCCAGTTGTTTCGCAATCAAAACAGACAAATTCATCTTCTTTTGGTTCGTCAAAAAGGTACTCATAAGCACTATCTTTTAAATTTTTTTTATTAAAGTGATTTTTTATTTTTCTAAACATAATTTAGCCGAAATCTGTGAGTAATCTGCTTTTTGAGGCTACTTACTATCTTAAAAGAGTCTTTTAGTAAATCCTTTTCCATCATGGTTAGGTTATTTGGGTTTATATAGTTATCTATCTTCATTTTTTGATTTAGTTTATCAAGTTGGGATTTTAGTTTAAGGTTTTGTAAAAAGTTAAATGCCATGATAAGCTCATTTGTAAACTCTTTTTCAAATACATGTAATTTTTCAAGCTCTTTTATGCGTTCTATGGTATTTGTTTGGATTATTTTATGTTCTAAACTTAAACTTCTTATACCATGAACGATGATAAAAATACCACCTTTTTTTAAATTTAATTCATTTTTATGTTCATCTTTTTCATATACAAAACCATCAAAAAAACCAAGTGGAATATCAAAACTATTAATCACTTTAGCAAAGTAACGATAAAAGTTATCGAAACTATTTGATGATTTGAAAAGATACTCTTTGAGTTCATTTAGTATCTTTTCATCCCCATTTACGCAAAGTGCATCATAAAAAATAGCGATATTCATAAAACTCTCTTCACTAGGATTGTTTACCCATTCGTAAATATTAGCTTTATAATCTTTACTTTTTTTGCACCAAAAAGGGTTTGAAAGCATAACATTGCCATCACACTTTGGAAAACCAAAATCAAGTAAAGTTTTAGTAAAGTGTTTAGCAAACTCTCTTAACTCATTTTCACCTATATCAAAATCATCTTTGATAATAATACCGTTATCTTGGTCAGTTTTAAGTATCTGCTCTCCTCTTCCTTCGCTTCCCATTACGATTAAGCATGAGTTTTCTTGGAGTGATTTTGGTGCTAGTATGTTATAAAGGCGTTTTAGCATTTTTTGATTTAGTTGGTTTATCAGTTTTGTTATAAATTCTATCTTAACCCCTTTTACATGTAGTCTTTGTATCATGCCTAAAAATTTGCTACTTGCATCTTTTAGCTCTTCTACACTTGATGCATTTGCGATTTGATTTGATATGGAAAAAGTATTTGATGCAAAAAATGATGATAAGGATATTTGGTCTAATATGCCAACTATCTTTTCATCTTTATTTTTAACAACAACTCTCTTAAGACCATATTTTGAAAGGGTTATCTGAGCGTCAAATAAAAAATCATCCTCATATACATAAATAAGTCCTTTTGTGGCGATTAAAGAGACTTTTTCATCAAAATTCATACGTCTTAAAATCACTTTTTGTCTAAAATCTGAATCGGTTACAATGTAGTATTCGTTATTTTCATCTTTTAAAAGAAGCGCCGAAGCTTTGGCTTTTTTAATACTTTTTGCAGCTTCATATATGGAGATATTCATATTTTTTATTAAAGCTGGTTGAATTTTGGCATCTTTTACTTTAGAGATCATTATATTTGATAATTCTTGATTTTTTTCATAATTGATATTTTTATTTAATTTTTGTGAAATGGTTTGAAAAAAATAACTTTCAAGTTGCTCATTTACATGTAAAGTATTTGTAAAAACCTCTTTTTTTAAAGCATAACATATACACTCTTGAAGTGCTTTAAAGCTATTTTTAGAGTAGTTTTCTATGGCGCTTCTTGAGCTAAACATCTCTTTTTGAGAATAGACACTAAGCACTTCTTCATCTTCGCTAACCTCTTGCACTAAGCCTTTGATTATGAAGTAAAGATATTTTGGGTTTGATTTTGTTTTTTGGATGATGCTATCTTTTTTAAAATAGACAACATCCATATTTTTAGCAAATTCATCCAACTCCTTTGAGCTTAAAAACTCAAAGGGGTGAATGGATGTTATAAAGCTTTTTTGCTCAATTAGTTCCATCTTTAGTGCTCAATCGCTCCAGCTGAACCAATACCTGTATTTGCTCGTATATTTTGGGCACGAAATGCCTCTTTTTCATCTTTGGCTCTTTGTGAATTGTCGTTTTTAGAAAAGAACCAAATAGCCACAAATGCTATGGTTACAGAAAATAGTGCAGGGTATTTGTATGGAAAAATCGCCTCTTCATATCCAAATATACCTACCCAAACAACAGGTCCGAGTATTACAAGTAGTACAGCGGTTACAAGTCCTATCGTTCCGCCTATAAACGCACCTTTTGTTGTTAATCCTCTCCAGTAAATTGATAAAAATAGTATTGGAAAGTTTACACTAGCTGCAATTGCAAACGCAAGTCCAACCATGAAAGCGATATTTTGTTTTTCAAACGCAATTCCAAGTAAAACCGCTACCACGCCGATAACGATAACAGATATTTTTGAAACTCTTATCTCTTGCGCTTCAGTTGCATTTTTATTGATAACACAAGCGTAAAGGTCGTGAGATATGGAACTAGCACCTGCTAGTGTAAGCCCTGAAACAACTGCTAAAATAGTAGCAAATGCAACAGCTGAAATAAAGCCTAAAAATACATCTCCGCCTACCATTTGAGAAAGATGAATTGCTGCCATGTTATTTCCACCAAAAAGTTTTCCATCAACAAAATATTGAGCTCCTTCAGGTGAATTTAAAAATACAATAGCCCCAAGTCCAACGATACCGATGATAAGATAAAAATATCCTATAAATCCAGTGGCGTAAACAACTGATTTTCTAGCTTCTTTAGCATTTCCAACGGTAAAAAATCTCATTAAAATATGAGGAAGTCCTGCAGTTCCAAGCATCAATGCCATTCCCAATGATATGGCAGATACTGGATCATTTATAAGTCCACCTGGCTCCATTATCTTAACACCGAGTTTATGTTTATTGATAGCATCTTGACATAAAGCGGTAAAATCAAATCCAAAATGTTGCATAACCATAACAGCCATGAATGTTACACCTGAAAGTAAAAGTACTGCTTTGATGATTTGAACCCATGTGGTTGCTAGCATTCCGCCAAATGTCACATAAAGTATCATCATGATACCAACTAATATAACCGCATACTCATAATCAAGCCCAAAAAGTACTTGTATAAGTTTTCCTGAACCAACCATTTGAGCGATAAGATATAAAACAACAACCGCAATTGAACCAAAAGAGGCTAAAGTTCTTATCTCTTTTTGTCCAAGTCTATATGCCGCTATATCAATAAAGGTAAATTTACCAAGGTTTCTTAGTTTTTCAGCCATTAAAAATAAAATCACAGGCCAACCAACTAAAAATCCAATTGCATAAATAAGTCCATCGTATCCTTTTAAGTAAAAAAGCCCTGATATTCCTAAAAATGAAGCTGCTGACATAAAATCTCCGGCTATTGCCATACCATTTTGAAAACCGCTAATTCCTCCACCTGCTGTATAAAAATCACTTGCACTCTTTGTTCTTTTTGCAGCCCAATAAGTTACTCCTAAAGTTGCGCCCACAAAGATAAAAAACATAATTATCGCTGAAATATTCATCTCTCGTTTGGTTGCTTCAAAGGTGGCATCTCCACCGGCAATCAAGAAAGTTGAAAATAATAAGCCTAAAAGTAGTATCTTACGCATCGCTCATCCTTTTAACATCTTCTTTTAGCTTATTGGTCAAATCCTCAAATTCACCATTTGCACGTTTTACATATACTAATGTAGTTAAAAAACAGAGGATAATGATACTAGCACCTATTGGATAGCCTATAGTCATTATGGAATCTCCTATTTTCGTACCTAATAAACTAGGCTTAAAAGCTATGGTTAGAATGTACGAGTAGTATATAACAAGTACAAAAATGCCAAGACCAACACTAAAAGCATTTCTTTTTGAAACTAGTTGTTGGTAGTTTTCATTAGCTTCAATCTGCTCTACAATCTTTTCATTCATTGTTTCTCCTTTGCACATATACTAACACAAAAAATCATACTACCTGTAAAAAAGTATGATATTTGTATTTATTTTTTTATTTTATTTACATAAGGTAACACTTATGTAAAATATAAGGCATTTTTGTTTGTCTTGTATTATTTTAAAGAAAAACTTATTAAAATATTGAATTTTTCTAATTTTGGATGAGAAAAATATTTTACATGTAAAACACATGTAGCATTTAATCAATGGACAACTAAATAATATAATATAAATTATTTGGATTTACATGTAACTATTTTACACGCATAAAATAAAAGGTGCTATTTTTAGTTTTATTTCTTGAAATAATATTGCTAAATTTAGTACAATGAGAAAAATTTAGTAAAGGATATATATGAAGAAAGAAACTTTAGCACTTCACCATTGTTATGATAAAGATGTAGCGCATCGTACGATGGCAGTTCCGATTTATCAAACTACTGCTTATGATTTTGGCTCAGCTCAAAGAGGGGCTGATCTGTTTGCACTAAAAGAGTTAGGACCAATTTATACAAGATTAAATAACCCCACAACTGATGTTTTTGAAGCACGAGTTGCTGCTCTTGAAGGAGGTGCAGCAGCCATAGCAACTTCAAGTGGACAAATGGCAGCCTTTTATGTGATAGCAAATTTAGCTCAAGCAGGAGACAATATAATAGTTTCAAATAAAGTTTACGGAGGCACGGTAAGTTTAGTAAATCACACCATAAAACGTTTTGGAATAGAAGCACGTTTTTTTGATAGCGACACGGCTGATAATTTAGAAGAGTTAATTGATGAAAATACAAAGCTTATCATGTATGAATCATTATCAAACCCTCAAATTGCTATAGCAAATACGGAAAAAATTGTATCTGTTGGCAACAAATACGGCATAGTAACCGTTTGCGATAACACGGTCGCAACTCCTATACTTTTTCAACCGTTTAGTTATGGTGTAGATGTATCGTTTCATTCATCAAGTAAATATATGAATGGGCAAGGAAGCGGAATTGGCGGAGTTGTGGTTGAGCGTGAGGGTTTAAATGATAAATTAATATCAAATCCAAGATATAAGCATTTTAATGAGCCAGATGAGAGTTATCATGGGCTTGTTTACGCAGATATTGGTATGCCTATGTTTAGTCTTAGAATGAGACTTTCTCTTATCCGTGATATCGGCGGAGTGCCATCTCCTTTTAACTCATGGCTTCTTATTCAAGGACTTGAAACATTAAGCCTTAGAATGGAAAAACATAGTAAAAATGCTTATGAAGTAGCAAAATTTTTGAACAATCATCCAAAAGTTGCTAGTGTATCCTATCCGGGACTTGAAAGCGATAATCAACATGAAAAAGCAAAGCATTATTTTAAAGATGCAATGTGTTCAGGGCTTTTAAATTTTGATACGATTGATGAAAAAACGGCAACTAAAGCTATTGATAGTGTAAAGATTTTTTCAATCGCTGTAAATATAGGTGATTCAAAATCGATTATCACTCACCCATTTTCCACAACTCACCAACAAGTGCCACAAGATGTGCTTAAAACGATAGATATAACACCTTGCTCTATAAGATTAAGTATTGGACTTGAAAATGTAGATGATTTGATAGAAGATCTAAATCAAGCGTTATCGTAAGAGTATAGTCAAAAGGCTACATGTAAAATATGTAGCCTTTAATTTTTTAAGTGTTAAAAACTCTATCTCCAGCATCTCCAAGACCTGGGACGATATAGCCTTTTTCATTTAACTTTTCATCGATGCAAGCTGTATAAACATCCACATCAGGGTGAATTTTGCTAAATCTTTCCAAGCCTTCAGGCGCTGAAAGAAGTGCTAAAAAGCGTATATCTTTTACCCCTTTTTCTTTTAGGAAATTAACCGCATCTATGGCAGTTCCGCCTGTGGCAAACATTGGGTCTATGATGATAGCAGTTCGCTCTTTATAATCTTTTGGAAGTTTTGCATAGTAAAATTCAGCAGCCAAAGTTTCTTCATTTCTTTGAAATCCTAAAAATCCAACACTTGCATCTGGAATAAGCTTAAAAATACCATCAAGCATGCCTAAAGCTGCTCTTAAAATAGGGCATATCATTACATGGTTTTTCAGTTTTTTACCATTGCATTTTGTGATAGGAGTTTCTACTTCCACATCTTTTAATCCAAAATCTCTAGTTGCCTCAAAAAGCATAAGATAACTTATCTCATCAACAAGTAGTCTAAATTGGAAAGGGTCTGTTTTTATATCCCTTAAAATCGTTAATTTATGTTCGATTAGTGGATGACTAATTACATGTACATTTTTCATTATTTCTCCTTAAAATTCCATACTTTCTAAATGTTTTTTATATTTTTCTAGATCAAAATCTTTTATGTTTGCTACTTTTTTATCGACCGCAGCTTTTGCAACTGCTGCTGAAACCCAAACAAATGCACGTTTGTCAAATGGAGTAGGTATGATATAATCTTTTCCGTAAGCCATATCAGGGCGATTATATTTTTTCTTTATCTCATCCGGTACTGGTTCACGTGCTAATTCAGCAAGCGCGTGAGCTGCAGCGTGTTTCATACTTTCTGTTATCCTAGAAGCCCTTACATCAAGAGCGCCACGGAAAATAAAAGGAAAACCTAAGACGTTATTTATTTGATTTGGATAGTCGCTTCTTCCTGTTCCGATTATCGCATCATCTCGTACTTCAAGTACCTCTTCAGGAAAAATCTCTGGTGTTGGGTTTGACAAAGTAAAAATCATCGGATTTTTATTCATAGAAGCTATCATCTTTTTACTTATAGTTCCTGCACGGCTAAGTCCCAAGACCATATCAGCCCCTTTTAGGGCATCTTCTAGTGTATCATCTTCAGTATCAACTGCAAACTCTTGTTTTATTTTTCCAAGAGCTTCACGCCTAGTGTTTATAACGCCTTTTGAATCCACCAAAAGCACATTTCCAGCTCCTAAGCTTTTATACATTTTTGCGCATGCTATTCCAGCAGCCCCAGCTCCGATGATGACGATTTTTATAGCTTCGATGTGCTTGCCGTTTAAATCAAGACCGTTTAAAAGTGCTGCACTTGAGATAATGGCAGTTCCGTGCTGATCATCGTGCATAACAGGAATTTTCACTCTTTCTTGAAGACGTTTTTCTATCTCAAAACATTCAGGCCCTTTTATATCCTCAAGATTTATACCCCCAAAAGTAGGTGCTATTGCAACACATGTATCGATAAATTTTTCTTTATCGGTATGGCGTATCTCTATATCATATGCATCTACGCCACCAAATTTTTTAAATAGTATGCATTTTCCTTCCATAACTGGCTTACTTGCCCATGCGCCTATATTTCCAAGTCCAAGAACTGCTGTTCCATTGCTTATAACGGCAACTAGATTGCTTTTATTCGTGTATTTATATACTAAAGATTCATCTTTTGCTATCTCTTCGCAAGGATGCGCAACCCCTGGTGTGTATGCGCATGAGAGATCTTTTTGAGATTCAAATGGCTTTAAGGGGGTTATTGCCACCTTTCCTCCTAAGTGATAGTCTAACGCCTCTTTTTTTGTTACTTTTATTGGCGATTCGCCATTTTTTATTTTTTTATTTGCCATCTAGTTCTCCTTTTGGCATAGCTTCTCTATTCGTTTGATAGAATTTTCTACTCCTATGATGCTCATTATTTCAAAAACACCAGCCCCTCCCATTTTACCTAGAAGTGAAAGTCTAAGTGGCTGGGCTAATTTTCCTAGACCCAAACCATTTTCTTCAAGGTAAGTTTTAGCTAAGTTTTCAAACTCATCTTTTGTTTTTACATGTAGATTTTGTTTTAACACATCTAAGTAACCTTTTAGATAGATGATGTTTGCTTTACATTTTTCATAAGGCTTATTATCGTATTGGTCTGGATTTGTAAGTATGAAGTTTGTCTCATTTGCAAATTCAACCAAAGTTTTTGAGCGCTCTTTTACAACCTCAAAAAGCAAGTTTTCATTGTTACATGTAATCTCTTTTATGCCAAAATCTTTTAAATGTTTTTTTATCTCTTCATCTGTTAGTTTGTTGATATATTGGCTATTTAGCCATAAAAGCTTTTCATAGTTATAAGCTGAAGCTGAAGAGTTTACATCGTTTGCATCAAAATACTCTTTCATTTGCTCTATACTAAATATCTCATCATCCCCATGACTCCAGCCAAGGCGAACTAAAAAGTTAAGTAAAGATTGGGGTAAAAAGCCTAGTTTTTTGTACTCCATAACATCCATTGCCCCATCGCGTTTTGAAAGTTTTTTGCCTTTATCATTGTGAATCATAGGAACATGGTAAAATTTTGGCAACTCAAATCCAAGCGCTTCATATATGACTATCTGTTTTGGTGTATTTGAAGTGTGATCATCACCTCGTATTACATCAGTTACGCCCATCAAAGCATCATCGATTGTTACAACAAAATTATATGTTGGAGTTCCATCGCTTCTTGCTATGATAAAATCATCTAATACATCTTTAACATCAAACTTTAAGTGCCCTTTAATGCCATCTTTAAACTCTATAAGCCCACTTTGCGGTGCTTTTATGCGAATAACAGGCTTTATGCCTTCTGGTGGAGTTCCTTTAAAATCCCTATATCTTCCATCGTAGTGGGGGCGAATTTTATTTGCCATTTGTTCTTCTCTTAAAGTCGTTAGTTCATCTTTGCTCATGTAGCATTTGTAAGCTTTACCTTCATCAAGAAGTTGTTTTACATATTTTTTATATATATCAAATCTTTTGCTTTGGTAAAAAATTTCTCCATCGTGGTTTAGCCCACACCATTTAAAAGCTTCAAGTATGGCTTTTGTGGCTTCTTCGGAGTTCCTCTTTAAGTCTGTATCTTCGATGCGAAGTAAAAATTTTCCGCCGTGTTTTTTTGCATGTAAATAACTATATAAAGCAGTTCTTAGTCCACCAATATGTAAATATCCTGTAGGTGAGGGTGCGAAACGAGTTGTCATTTAGGTTTTCCTTGTTTTGTGATTAAGCATAACATGTAAATAATATGGTATAATTTTGGACTTAATTATATAAAGTTTATACTTAAAAAAGGATACAAGTAATGTTAAATGAGGGAAAATTTTTAAAAATCACGCTCGCAAGCGCAATGCTAGTTTCAACTCTTTTTGCAAAAAATATAGTAAATGGTATATCTGTTATCGTAAATGGCGAACCTATAACCCTTTACGAGATACATAAAATGTCTAAACAGATGAATATTCCAGTAGAAGTTGCTTTGAAAGACTTAGTTGAGAAGCGATTGCAAGATGCGCAGATAAAAAAGCTTGGAATTAAAGCTAGTAATTTTGAAGTAAACCAAAAGATTGATGAAATTGCAAATAAAAATGGAATGAGCGCGTATGAACTTTTGAGTTTTGTTAGCTCAAAAGGAATGAGCGAGAGATTGTATAGAAACAATATAGCAAATGCCATTAAAAATGAAAAACTTTTAAGAAGAATTTTTAGTAAAAATACACCTGTACCAAGCGAAAACGATATAAAAGCATTTTATGAAGGCAACAAAGCTAGCTTTTCAAATATGACTTCATTTGATGTGACAAAATATAAAGGTTCAACATATACAGCACTTCAAGAGATACAAAATGCGCCTATGAGTGTTATTTCAGGTGTTGTCGTAACAAGGGACAATATACATGTAAGTGATGTGAGTAAAAAGATGGCTTATTATCTGCATCAAACAAAAAGTGGAGAATTTACTCCTATTTTAAAAACAAAAGATGGCTCTTATGTTATGTATCTTATGGGCGACAAAAGCTCTTCAAGCACTATGAGTTTAGATAAAGCGCGTCCTTTGATAGTTAAAGAATTGGTAAAAAAATATGAAAAAGATGTAGTTAGAAACTATTTTGATAAGTTAAAAGCAGGGGCAAATATAGAGATAGTAAGAGAACCATAAAAGCTTACATGTAAATTTACATGTAAGCTTTTATTTTAGCGATTTGCTAAGTAATTTGTGTCGTATTTGTTATTTATAAAGTCTGGGTTTTGCATCATCTTTTTATGAAATGGAATAATAGTTTTTATACCTTCTATTTCATACTCGCTTAACGCGCATTCCATCTTTTTTATAGCGTGATTTCTATCTCTACCAAGCACTATGAGTTTTCCTATCATGGAGTCATAGTTTGGCGGAACTGTATAGTTTTGATATGCGTGCGAATCTAATCTCACATTTCTTCCGCCTGGTGTTATATAGGTTGTTATTTTTCCTGGACTTGGAATAAACTTGTCAGGATCTTCAGCAGTTATTCTACACTCTATCGCATGACCTTTAAGTTCAAAACTATCTTGAGGTGGCAACTCTTTACCTTCTGCTACTTGAATCATAAGCCTAACTATATCAAGTCCGCTAACCATCTCACTAACACAATGCTCAACTTGCAATCTCGTGTTCATCTCCATAAAATAAAAATCCCTATTTACATCCACTAAAAATTCAAACGTTCCAGCATTTTCGTACCCTATAGCTTTGGTGGCTTTAACTGCGGTTTCGTGAAGTCTTTTTCTTGTATCTTCATCTAAAAAAGTCGCAGGAGATTCCTCTATAAGTTTTTGGTGACGTCTTTGTAAAGAGCAGTCGCGCTCTCCTACATGTAAAACATTTCCGTGACTATCAGCTATAACTTGAACTTCTATATGGCGTGGACTTAGGATATATTTTTCCATGTAAAGAGTTTTATCTCCAAATGAGATATAAGCTTCACTCTGTGCTGCTTGAAAAGCGGTCTCAAGTTCATCTTCTTTTTCAACCACTCTCATGCCACGTCCGCCTCCACCAGCACTTGCTTTTATGATAACAGGGTAACCCATAGAATTAGCTAGTTTTTTTGCTTCATCAACACTTTTTAAAGCGCCGTCACTTCCTGGAATTACAGGAATACCTGCTTTTTTCATAACCTCTTTCGCTTTTGCTTTATCGCTAAGAATATCCATACTCTCAACACTTGGACCTATAAATTTTATTTTGTGGCGTCCGCAAATTTCAACAAAATTTTGATTTTCACTTAAAAATCCATATCCAGGAAAAATTGCATCACATTCGCTTATCTCAGCTGCTGCTATGATGGCTGGGATATTAAGATAGCTTTGATTTGAGTTGGCTTCTCCAATGCAAATACTTGCATCTGCGTGACGAAGATATAAAGCATCTTTGTCAGCAGTTGAGTAAACGCAAATAGCCTTTTTCCCCATCTCTTGTATGGTTCTAACAGCACGAAGTGCAATCTCTCCTCGATTTGCTACTAGGATATTTTTTATTTCCATTATAGTTTCTCCACTTCATATAACGGCATATCAAATTCTACTGGCTGTCCATCTTCGACTAGAATTTTAACAATTTTACAGTCATACTCTGCTTCTATATCGTTCATTATCTTCATAGCTTCTATGATAGCAACAGTTTGTCCCTTGCTAATAACGTCTCCAACTTTTGCAAAAGGTTTTGAACCAGGTGCTGGAGCTTGGTAAAATGTTCCAACCATAGGCGAAGTGATATAAGAACCACTTGGTTGTTTTGCTGGAGATGGAATAGCGACAGGTGGCATCTCTTCTTGAGGAACAATAGTTTTGGGGGCTTTAACTTCAACAATGGAGAACTCTTTTTCTAATTCTATCTCCATTTCGTTTTGCTTAAGTCTCATTTTTGATATTTTTTCATTTTCACTGAAGAACTTCATAAGTTCCTTGATGTCATTTTTATTCATATTTTCTCCATTGTTTTGATTTTCGTCACATTATAACCGCTGACGTTTTTAAGAATCCCTACTTGCGCTTTATGTAAATGAAGGTTTGAAGTATAGTTATACAGATCCCCTAAATTTAAGCTAATATGAAGTCTAATTCAAATATGACGTCGATATTGATTATACAATTTAGACTGAAATTGTGATATAATACCATATAAATAGCTAATATTCACTTAAGGAAAACAAAATATGGGATTAAAAGCAGATAATTGGATAAGAAAAATGTCACTTGAACACAAAATGATAGAACCATTTTGTGAAGAGCAAGTTGGAAAACATGTAGTAAGCTACGGATTAAGTAGCTATGGGTATGATATAAGAGTAGGGAATGAGTTTAAAATATTTACAAATGTAAACTCCACTGTTGTAGATCCAAAAAATTTTGATAATCAAAATATTATTGATTTTAAAGGGGATGTTTGTATTGTTCCTCCAAACTCATTTGCTCTTGCTTCAACGATAGAGTATTTTAAAATGCCAGATGATGTTTTAGCAATTTGTCTTGGAAAAAGTACCTATGCAAGATGCGGTATCATTGTAAATGTTACGCCATTTGAGCCAGGATTTTGTGGGCATATAACTATAGAAATATCTAACACAACTCCACTTCCAGCAAAAATATACGCAAATGAAGGTATAGCACAAGTGCTATTTTTGCAAGGTGACAGCAAATGTGATACAAACTATAAAGATAAAAAAGGAAAATACCAAGGACAAGAGGGTATAACACTTCCTAGAATCCTTAGTTAATGTTATTTTACATGTAAGATATTTTTCATTTAAAGATTATTACATGTAAAGGGCTAGCCCTTTACATGTAAATCTTTTTAGTGTCCTGTTGCTTCTAAGGTCCAATCTATAAACTCGAATATGTGTCCCTTTGTATCTTTGACTTCAAGTGTCCATTCACCTTGACTATTTTCATCCATAAACTCTAAAGATGAAAGTTTAGATGTAGTGTATGTTTGGTTTTCGTCTAGCGAATTTGGTGCAGGTGCTAGTAAGCTTACCGTGTTAGATGGAGATTTTAATGTTACCTCTATGTTCCTTGCTAGTGATTTTGGAATAGGTGTTTGTATATTTACGCTCCAGTTTGTTGCATTTGAATCTATTATAAGTTTATGATCTCCAGCTTCTTTTTGTGCAATATCTACGATTTTTTTCACAGGATTTCTTTTGCTTTTTTCTTCTAATTTAGCTATTTCTACACCTTTTTCTGGATCAGCATCTATAGCACTTGATAAAAGAGTAACTGTGGTTTGTTCGCCCGAATTTGCATTTATCTGGCTTGATGTAGTAAATATATTTTTTCCTGCATAAAGTTCAAATGAAGTAGTTTCGTCATTTCCTGTTCCTTGAAAGTTATGTGTTTCATATTCGGTAGTTGAATTTTGATCAAGTGTAAGGGTGATTTTTAAATGTTCTATTTTTATATTTTTATCAACTTTAATTTTACTTACATAGTGACCGTCTGCTTTTTTTGTTGTGGTTTGATTTGTGCCTTTTGCTTTTTTAAGTTCATAAAAACCGCCAAGTGTTGAAAAGTTTTTAGACATATTTACAGCTTCTTGAGCATTCACCCTACCAAATCCATACACATAACTATAATATAATCCAGCTCCATTCTTCTTCCAGCTATCGTCTGATAAGTCGTTCTTGTATGCTGAGTGTGCTAAGATATATCTTACATCTCTCCAAGTTAGGTTTGGATTTGCTTCAAGCATAAGTGCGACTACTCCTGAAACTATAGGTGCAGATGAAGAAGTTCCATTCATACGGTTTGTGTAGTCTCCATTTTCATTGCCTTTTGCATTAAAATGAGGAACTTTTGAAAGATATGTGTTTTCAAAGTCATATCCTCTTGCTAGTCCAGCCATATCTGTTGTTACTATATGGTGCTCTTTGATTTTGGTAAATTCATTGTCACTTCCACCGCCTGGTGCATTTACTAGAATATTTGGACCTTGTGTGGTATAACTTGACGCTTTTCCATCTGCGTCACTAGCGCTAACAATTATAAAATAACCATCTGTTTGCATAGGCTCAAAATTTGTCCAGCCTTCTGATGAATTTCCGGCCGATTTTACGTATATAGCACCTTTTCCATCTCTTCCATGAATAGAACCGTATGTTAATTGTTGTTCATAATTATCGCTTATATCATAGGCTTCAGAATATTTTTGTAACGTTGGAAATGGATTTCCCCAGCTGTTATTGTAAATAGCAATTTTATCCAAGTTTCTCACAAGTCCATCAAGGGTTCTTATGTGTTGCATTTGATTAACATGGTAAAGATATTGTATCTTACTTTTCTCATATAACTCTCTTGATTCGCTAGTATTTGTATATACAATCGGCTCAAGCGTGTTATAGCTCACTATCGTAGCTTTAGGTGCAACACCACGAGTTCCTATTCCGTTCCAACCCTTAGCTGCGATAAGTCCAGCAACGGCAGTTCCGTGAGGCCAATCATGCCAACCTCCTATTATCTGTTCTTCCCCTTCTGTGTGTGGGTCATCCATAACTAATTTGATTCTAAAAGGTGTAGTATTCTTAGAATTTTGCGGTTTGGAGTGATAGTTGTGAGATAGCTCTTTATCTACATTTAGATCAGGGTGAAACATATCAACGCCTTCATCTAGTACTGCTATTTTGATATCTTTTCCTGTTAAACCACTATCCCAAACGCTTTCAACATTTATATCATTACCTCTTTTGGCTTTTGTTATGACATATTTTTGCTGTTCATTTTTACCTGTATTTTTAAGATGCCATTGATATTTATACAAAGGGTCATCTCCTGAGCTTTTATGGACTTTTGACTGGTCATAGTCAGGGTTTGGTATAACTATTCTTCTTTTAAATGGAATACTATCTGTATTTGCTAGCTCCTCATACCATATAGTTACCTTATCGCTTATACATCTTTGGTCAGTTAGGTTTTCGCTGATATTAAAACCATAATCAATTAAAAAAGGTGAGTTTGGTAGAGCTTGTCCCATAGTTTTATCAAACACTACTTGGTCAAATTGACAACCGTTTGCTTCAACAGCCTTTACTTGGTAAATAGGAGAAGGTGTGTTTGGTATATCGCTTGGGGATTTTAACTCTAAAGTTCCCTTTATTCCCCCGCCAAATCTATCAAATTGCACCTCATTTTTACTTTTTTCTTTTGGCGGTTCTTTATCGCCACCACCTCCACCACCACATCCTGTTAGGATAGCCATGGTACCTATAGCTACTAGACTATATTTTGTAAATTTCATTGTTGGTACTCCATTTTTATAAAAAATTCCTTAATTTTACTATAAAATGCGTGAAAAAAGACTTAAACTGTTTTTATGGTATAGATTTTTGTTATTTTTATAAAACTTACATGTGTTTTTATGGCTATTTTAAGTCTCCCCAGTTTTTACTTATGCTAACACTTGTTTTAAGTGGCACTTTAAGTTTATATATGTTTTCCATTACATCCTTTGCGAAGTTTGCAAACTCTTTTGCACTCTCCTCTTTTACTTCAAATATAAGTTCGTCATGGATTTGTAAAAGAAGTTTTGCGTCAAATTTTTTGGTTTGTTGGTTTGAAAATTTTAACATCGCCAGTTTTATAAGATCAGCCGCGCTTCCTTGAAAGAGTGTGTTTACGCTCTCTCTGTCATATGTTGCTAAAAGCATAGGAGTTGCAGTTTGATAGTTAAAATATCTTCTTCGTTTTAGTAAGGTTTCAACAAATCCATCTTTTTTTGCATTTTCTTGAACTTTTTTCATAAAGTTTTTGATGGTTTTAAAAGAAGCAAAGTATCCATCTATATAACTTTTCGCCTCTTTTGTTGAGATACCTAAAGTATCGGCTAGTTTTCTCTGTCCCATACCATATATAAGCCCAAAGTTTATGCTTTTTGCAACATTTCTTTTATTTTGTGCCTCATCTAGTCCGAATATTTTAATAGCGGTTTCAAGGTGAATATCTTTATCCTCGTTAAATGCTTTGAGCATATCTGGATCTTCGCTAAAATGGGCTAAAAGACGCAGTTCTATCTGCGAATAGTCAAGCCCAACCAATAAGTAACCTTTTTTAGCTATAAAACCTTTTCTTATGGCTCGTCCATGTTCAGTTTTTACAGGGATATTTTGTAAGTTCGGATTTGCAGATGATAACCTACCTGTTGCCGTGCCAGTTTGTAAAAAACTTGTGTAGATGCGTCTATTTTCATTTTGGCTTGCTAATTTTATAAGAGGTTCTAAGTAGGTGGATTTTAATTTATAAAGTTCTCTGTAAGTAAGAAGTTTTGGGATAACTTCATGCTTATCTTTTAATTCGAGCAACACTTTTTCATTTGTGCTGTATCCAGTTTTGGTTTTTTTGCCAAATGGCAAGTTTAGGTGTTCAAAAAGTATCTTGCTTAGTTGCTGGGTTGAGTTGATATTAAATTCACTTTCACAAAGTGTATAAATCTCTTTTGTAAGTACATGTAAGCTCTCACTAGTTTGTTGCAAAAGTTCACTTAAAAATTTATCATCAATCTTAATACCCACTTCTTCCATCTCGTATAGTATATTTGAAAATGGATTTTCTATCTCTTTTGCTTCGTCAAAGAGGGTTGGTTCAAGTAGGTTTTTCAGTTTAAAAAATAGCTTCAATGTCATCCAAGCATCTTCAGCAGCATAAAAACAAGCATCTTCTATCATTACATGTGAAAAGTTTTCCCCACGCCCAACCATCTGTTTAAATGGTTTCATTGAGTAATTAAAAAAGCGTTTCGCTTGCGCATCAAGTCCAACTTTACTTGTACTTTCAAGCAGCCAAGCTAGCACCATCGTGTCTGCATGTAATAAAGGGGGATCGATATCAAAATTTTTCTTTATAACATGAAAATCAAATTTTAAATTTTGCCCAATAAGCTTACATGTAAAAATCTTTTCTATAGCTTTTTTGGCATCTTCTAAGTTTATTTGTTCTCCAACACCTAAGTAGTTATGGGCGATTGGTACGTAGTAAGCTTTTTTCTCATCTTTTGCAAAAGAGAAGCCAACGATATTTGCTTTTTTTGTATCAAGCGCATCTGTTTCCGTATCAAATGCAACCAAATCAACACTTCTTAGCTTGTCTATAACCCCAAAAAGCTTCTCTTTTGTGTCAAGAAGTATAGCGTCAAAAGCTTTTTTAGTTTCATCTTTTTTTTCTGCTTTCTCATCTTGAGGTATATTTTGTAAACGTTCTACTTTTGATAAAAGTCTATTAAACTCATACTCTTTTAATTCATCTATGATATTTACAAGTGGAGAGGTTGGAAAAATAAGTTCATCTAAACTGTTAAAAACATCTAGCTCATAGTGAAGAGAGGTTAGTTCTTTGCTTAAAAATGCATTCTCTTTTCCTTCAAGAAGTAGTTTTTTGCTTCTTGCATTGGCTACTTTTTCGATATTTTCATATATACTTTCAAGTGTGCCAAACTCCTTTAAAAGTCTGTTTGCGCCTTTATCACCTATACCCTTAACTCCTGGGATATTATCTGCTGTATCTCCCACTAATGATAGATAGTCTCTTACAAGTTCTGGTCGTATTCCAAACTTCTCTTCGCATCCATCGCTATCAATATCGCTTTTTTTTGCAGGGGAAAAAATAGTGACGTTATCTTCATCATTGATAAGCTGATAAAGGTCTTTATCGTGAGTTATGATGCGTGTTTGGATATTTTTACCTTTTGCGCATTTTATGGCTGATGCTATAATATCATCTGCTTCGTATCCGCTTTTTTCACATGTGGCAAAACCCATTTTTTTTATCCATTTTATAGCTATGGGAAGTTGTTGTTTTAATTCTTCTGGTGCATCTGGTCGGTTGGCTTTGTAGTTTTTATCTATTTCATGTCTAAAAGTTTCACCTTTAGAATCAAGTGCAAAAAGGATATATTTACTTTTGTGTTCTTTTTCAATTTCAAGGATAAAATTTAAAAAACCAGTTAAAAGTCCTGTTGGAAAACCTTTGGAATTTGTAAGTTTTGGAAGTGCGTAGTAGCTACGAAAAAAAAATCCAAAAGTATCGATAATTGTTAATCTTTCCATTGTGAAGTAGCCTTTACATCTTCGAGTGCGCTTTTAAAAACATTTACATTAAAGTTTGTTTTTTCGAGCATGGCAAGAGCTATTTTGATACTTCGTTCACTAAAAGGAGAGTTTACAGGAAGTGCTTTTCTGATAATAAAAAGCGCTATGGCTTCTTGGTTATCAACTCCTGCTCTTATAGGATTTCTGCTTAGTTTTATAGCATTCACAAGCTCTTCATCAAATTTCCAATGCTCAAAAATTGCTGCTGTAACTTCCGCTGTAACTACATCTGCATAACTTTTTTCAACTTGTTCGATAGCAAAAGCTGTTTCGATTTCTGATTTAAACTGTATGACTTCATTGTTTTTGACTACTTCATCGGCTATAAATATTTTTCCAACTTCTTGCATCAACGCGCATAAAAATAGAACATCTTTTTTTGCAATGTTTATCTTTTGATACCACGCATTTGCTAGTGCTCCTTGCGCATTTGATATGTCGGCAAACTCTTCAGGAGTTACCCCATAAGGTTCTATATCGATTTTTAAAAGTTGTTTTGCCGATATGCTTGTACAAAATGCACGAGTGGCAGTCATGCCAAAAAGTGAGACTGCTTGAAGTACGTTTTTTACTTCGTGTCTAAAATTGTAAAGGGGTGAATTGGCGAGTTTAAGTAAGTTTGCCACAAGCATTGGATCTTTTTCTATCACTCTTGCAAGAGCATTTACATTTGGGTCTTTGCTATTGCAAACTTCATTTATCTCATGAAAGCTTTTTGGTAAAGGTGGAAGAGTTTTTATCTTCGAAATCATATTTTCAAGCATTTGATATCCTTTTTTTCTTTGCATTTTAACATAAATTATCTTCTTTGTGAGTTAAATTATTTCTTAGTTGAGAAAAAGCATTTTTTTATTTTTTTATTTATTGTTGTTTTACATGTAAGTTTTGGGTTTTAATGTTTTTTTAAAAAATGCAAATAAATATCATTATATAGACACTTTATAGGCACTTTGTTTTTGTACTATGAGGGTGAAAAATCTTAAAAATAGGAGGAAATTGTGGTACGTAAGTTGGTAATTGCGTTCATGTTTTTAGCTAGCGGTTTTCTCTTTGCCGAAGATGGCGGTTGTATATCTTGTCATAAGGGCATAGAGGATATAAGAGCTAATGACTCTGATATGATGATGCAGATAAAGGCATTAGGCTCAAGTGTTGGAGATGAGGCTGGTTGTACTATTTGTCACGGTGGAGATGTGACGGCGACAACTAAAGAAAAAGCACACAAAGGTGCACCAAATCATCCGGGAGGTTTAAGCGCGTTTGTAAGAGATCCAGGTAGTATATGGATAGCTGATAAAACCTGTGCTTTATGTCATGGTGATACAGTTTCAAATATGAAAAAAGCGCTTATGCAA
>PDWI01002034.1_pt1 | contig 31625 bp, 29 predicted proteins | sample 1430891 | NCBI WGS metagenome assembly PDWI01 (sample SAMN01162508, study PRJNA174530) | Oral metagenome, whole genome shotgun sequencing project. | biome: Marine environment; feature: Marine mammal; material: Swab sample of the gingival sulcus; isolation source: swab sample of gingival sulcus... | reverse complement strand
ATGTTTTAAAAGTATAAGCAAATAGTTTGCCAACCCAAATTATATATAAATATAACTTTTAAGTTGCTTTTAAAATTTCAGTGGATTTGGCTATAAAAATAAAGTATTGAGTTAATATTTTATAAGTATTTTATTAAAATTATATTAAAATACAGATATTTTTTAAAAGGAAACAGCCTTGGATAAATTAAGAAAAGAGAGCTTATCGAAATTAGTTGAGTTTTTAGGTGAAGTGTTGGGTGATACCTATGAAGTTGTTTTGCACGACATAGATGAAAACGGAAGTTCGGTTGCTTCTATTGCAAATAATCATATAAGCAATAGAAGTGTAAAATCACCGTTGACTGGTTTTGCATTAGAGCTTCTAAAAGATAAAGTTTATGAAAAACAAGATTATATTATAGGCTATAAAGCCATGACAAAGCAGGGCAAAGATATACAAGGTTCAACTTTTTTTATAAAAGATGATAAAAAAATTACTGGTATGCTCTGTATTAATCATGATAATAATGAGTTTAAAGATGTAGCTGATAGGATTTTGGCACTTGGTAATGTTGTAAAAAATAAAATACAAGACATAGAGCAAAATCAAGTTCCGAGCGTAGAAGCAGTTGAATATCTTTCTGAATCAATTGAGGATATTATAAGTGGAATAATAGAGCCATCAGTATTAAATGGTGATACAATTTTAAGACCAGAAAAAAAGCAAGAGATTATAAATGCACTTTATGATAAAGGAGTTTTTAATATTAAAGGAGCAGTTTTAAATGTTTCTAAAATTTTAAATATGTCTGAACAAAGTGTTTACAGATATTTAAAAAAGGTTAATGATTAATTACAATCTATTTTAAATCTAAGTTATGCAATAAAAAAGTATTTTAAAAATCGCAAAAAGTGCGCCAAGAGCCTTTTTTGTTTTTTATTGCATAATTTAAATTATACCATTTTAAATAATAACTAAACATTTTGTGAGTATATTGTTTAAAATGGTATTATTAATCAGGTGGACGATAAGAGCTTGTTTTTTTATTTATAGCTTTTTTCTTTTTCTCTTCCATCATAACTGCATCTCTTAGCTCTTCAACTCCATCATATCTAGCACCATTTAAAAATTTATCTTCATCTTCAAATTGACCTGTTTTTAGCCCCCATAGTAAAAAGCCAAGTCCGATGGCTCCTAGTAGAGTTGAGACTCCAAGCATCATAGCAACTACCCATGCACTCATATTTATCCTTTTATTAATTTTATTCTCATAGAGTTTAGCACCACTATAATCGAGCTAAATGACATAGAAAGGGCAGCGAAAAGTGGATTTATAAATCCTGCCATAGCTAAAGGTATGGTTAGTGCATTATAGCATATCGAAAAGCCGAGATTTTGTTTTATGGTTTTATACACTTTTTTGCTTACCATAAAAGCCCAATTAAGCGCCTCGCTACTGTCATTTAAAAGCACAACATCGCTTACATTTAAAGCCACATCAGCCCCACTTCCCATGCAAATTGCTATATCGCTTTTACTAAGTGCCAAGGCGTCATTTATGCCGTCTCCTGCCATTACTACTATTTTTTTATCTTCATGTAAAAAGTCGATATTTTGAGCTTTTTGGAGCGGATTTAGGGCAAATTTATATTTTTCTATACCGACCTTTTGTGCTATATTTTTGGCTGATTTTTCATTATCCCCTGTTAGCATGAGAGTTTTTATGCCTAAGTTTTGGATATTTTTTAAAGCATTTTTAATGCCTTGTTTTGGGCTGTCTGAGAGAAAAAATGATGCAACTAAGGTTTTATCAATGCTAAAAAAATAACACATATTTTCTTCACTTTCTAAAACTTTTACGTCATTTTGTTCTAAAAATTCTTTACTTCCGCCTAAAATTTTTACTTCATTAAAAATTGCGCTTACGCCTTTTGAGGTGTGTGATTTTATATTTTTTAGCTTTAACTCTTTTATGTTTGGTTCATTTTTTAAATACTCTAAAACCCCTTTGCTTATGGGGTGGTTTGAGGTAAGCAAAAGTGAGTAAAGCAGGTTTTTATCATATTTTTTAGGTTCATTAGTTGTGTAAACTTTTGGTTTGCCTTCAGTTATGGTTCCTGTTTTATCAAGTACCAAAACATTACTTTTTGCCATGCTTTCTATAAAACTTGCTTCTTTAAAAAGCACTCCTTTTTTCGCTCCCATGCCAAGTCCTGCTAGGGTAGATACTGGAGTTGCTAACCCTAAGGCACAAGGACAAGCTATGATGATGACTGAAATAGAAGTAATAAGTGCGTTTTGAAAATCGCCGTTGTACAAATACCAGCCAAAAAATGTAAGCAAAGCTAGGCTTAAGATGATTAGTGAAAAATACCCAGAAATCTCATTTGCCAATTGTTCGATTCGTGGTTTTTTAAACATACTCTCTTCTAGTAAATTTGTGATTTTACTAAGCATGGAGTTTTCATGTAAAGCAGTGGCTTCATAATTAATGATACTATCTAAACATATGCTTCCACTTATTATCTCATCGCCAACTTTTTTTAAAACAGGCTTATCTTCACCTGTGATACTAGAGCAGTTAAAACTAGCCTCACCTTTTGTAATTTGTCCGTCAATTACCACTTTTTGACCAGCTTTTAGCTCTATTGTGTCGCCCACTAAAACATTTGAAAGGGGAGTTATGATTTTTTGACCATCTTTAATGACGGTTACTTCAGTGGGAAGTGAGCCAATGAGTCCATCAAGGGTATCGGTAGCTCTTTTTTGGGTTAAAACTTCCAAGTATTTTCCAGCAAAAACAAATGTAACTATCATGGTAACTGAATCAAAATAAACCTCTCCAATGCCACTAAACATTACATAAATTGAGTAAATATAAGCCAAACTGGCCCCAGCCGCAACTAGCAAATCCATATTTACAAAAGCATTTTTAATCCCATAATACGCCCCTCTAAAATAAACCGAACCCGTATAAAAAAGTGTAGGAGTTGCCAAAACAAACTCAGCGAAATTTAAAATACTTTTGATATCTGCTCTCATTCCTGTAAAAAACCCCGTGTATTGAGCTACGGCTATCCACATGATGTTCATGGTTGCAAATACACCAACTAAAAGTTTAGAGTTGTATTCATTTCTTTTTGCATTGCTTTTTTGTTCTTGAAGTTTTGGGTCATAAGGCGTGGCATTGTATCCTATGCTTTGGATTATTTGAATGATTTGTGAAAGTTTTATAAGTTCATTATCCCAAATAATCTTTGCTTTATGGGTAGTTCCATTTACGCTTGCCTCGATAATGCCATCGCATTTATGCAAAACTTTCTCATTTAGCCAAACACAAGCCGCACAGTGGATATTTTCGATTATCAAAGAAATCTCACAAAATCCATCTTTTGATTTTATAAAATATTTAGCAAACCCTTCTAGGTCAAATTTCTCAAATTCACTCTCTTTTTGAGTTGGAGGAGCAAGGGTATTTTTACCAACTTTAGTATAAAAACTATCCAATCCCTGTTCATTTAAAAGATGAAAAACCCCTTGGCACCCTTTGCAACAAAAATATTTTTCTTCGCTAAAAGAGGTATCTTTTATCATAACAGATTTATCATAACTTAAACGGCAATGGTCGCATGTCGATTTATTCAAGATGATTTCCTAATTATTAATAAATTTTTCAAAAAACTCTTTTGAACTCATAATTTTTATTTGAGAGTTTGCAAAATCTTTTTTGTTATCTGTAAGTATTAAGTCTGCGTTAATTTGCTTGGCACAAAAGTACTGAATGCCGTCTTCAAAATCATTAAACTTACTATTTAGAGCTTGATTTATGATAGTTTTATCTACTGATACTAAAACATTTTTGTCATTAATAGCTTTTAGTTCATTTTTTATTGAAGGTTTATCTAAATATTTTCTTAGTATATAATTAATATTTAAAATAGAAATATCATTTATGAATACTTTAGTTTTTGTGTTTTCTAAAAATATTAAAATCTTCTGAGAAACTCTATTGTCTCTATTTAAAATTGAATTAATATAAATATTTGTATCAATATAAATTTTTAAACTCATAATCCATACTTTTGTTTAAAATATTCATCTTTTGCCTCTTTTAAATCTAAATGGGAAATATTGCTTAATTTTTCATTTAAACTCTCAAAGGCATTGGCTAACTCGCCTTTGTTTTCAAATTTAAACTCTTTTAATTTATTTAATTTTTCATCAACTGTCATTTTTTTAGGGTTTTGTATAGATTTGACTTTAGTTTTAAATTTATTAACAATAATCTTTTTTATCTCTTCAATGGTTTGCAAATCATCTGTATCAATCTGTAAAGTTATCATTAAAAGCTCCTTATTGTGTTAAATTATAGCAAATTTTTCTTATAACTAAGCAAATTATAGTATAATAAAAATAAAAAAATTAGGGATTTAATGAGTAGGATTAGTGATAAAGAGGCTTTGTATTTGTTAAAAAGGGCTAGTTTACATGAGCTTGGGCGTATGGCTAGTGAGAAAAAGTTAGAGCTTCATCCAGATAAGATTACTACTTTTGTAGTGGATAGAAATATAAATTATACTAATGTTTGTTGGGTGGATTGTAAGTTTTGTGCTTTTTATCGTCATGCGAAAGCCCAAGATGCTTATATTTTGAGTTTTGAAGAGATTGGTAAGAAAATTGAAGAGTTAATTGAAATTGGTGGGACTCAGATACTTTTTCAAGGGGGCGTACATCCGCATTTAAAGATTGAGTGGTATGAGGATTTGGTTGAGTGGATAAGTAAGCACTATCCGGGCATTACAATTCATGGTTTTTCAGCCATTGAGATTGATTATATTGCAAGACTTAGTAAGATTAGCATAAGAGAAGTTTTACAGCGTTTACACGCAAAAGGCTTAAGCTCAATTCCCGGTGCTGGAGCGGAGATTTTAAGTGATAAAGTAAGAGATGTGATAGCTCCAAAAAAGCTCGATGTAAGCCGCTGGATCGAGGTGCATAAACAAGCGCATTTAGTTGGCATGAAAAGTACGGCAACTATGATGTTTGGCACGGTTGAGAGTGATGAGGATATAGTTGAGCATTTAGCTCATGTGAGAGATTTGCAAGATGAAACGGGAGGGTTTAGGGCTTTTATATCATGGAGTTTTCAAGGCTCAAACACTAAGCTTATAAAAGAGATTCCAAATATTGCTAAAACCTCTTCAAATCGCTATCTTAGGATTTTAGCAGTAGCGAGGCTTTATTTGGATAATGTTGTAAATGTGCAAAGCTCATGGGTAACGCAAGGTAGTTATATCGGACAATTAGCACTAAAGTTTGGGGCAAATGATTTAGGCTCAACGATGATGGAAGAAAATGTGGTTGCAGCTGCTGGGGCAAGAAACTCAATGAACCAAAATCAGATGATTGATTTAATCAAAGATATAGGCGAATTTCCAGCAAAAAGAGATACTGCTTATAATATTTTAGAAAGGTTTTAAAATGCAAAAAATGACATATTTAGAAGTTGATAATGTAAAAGTTCCTATGATTTTTGAAAAAAGTGAGATTTTGCCTATAATTTCGCTAAAAATCGTCATTAAATCATGTGGGGCTTTGCAAAACAGTAAAGCAGGACTTAGTCGCGTAGTAGCAAATATATTTGGCGAGGGTACAAAAAAGTTAGGCGCAAATGAGTTTGCAAAATGCTTAGAGGATAAGGCTATAAGTTTTGGGGCATATAGTGGGGTTGAGACTTTTAACTTTGAGCTAAGCAGTTTAAAAGAAAATTTTGAATACGGCGTAAAAATGCTTGGCGAACTTTTTAATGAACCTAATATCACCAAAAGTAGTTTGCAAAAAATCAAAACCATAACTAAAGGTCAGATTTTAAGCAAAAAAAGCGATTTTGACTATATTGCAAATTGTAACTTGCAAAAAATTTTATATGAAAACACTCCTTTAAGTCAGCCGATTATGGGGGATGAAAAAAGCATTGAGCAAATTGGTTTAGAAGATGTGAAAGAGTTTATAAAGTATATTGATTTAAGTAATGCTTATGTGGTTGTTGGTGGGGATTTGAGCGAATCGGAGGCAAGTAAATATGCTGTGTCTTTACTAAGCAAGTTTAAAATTGGCGAAAAAAGGGATATAAAATCTTTTAAAACAAGTGAAAGTGAAATCGTAAAAATCATCAAAAAGCCAAGCGAACAAGCCTATATCTATTTTGGTTCGCCTTTTTACATCATGCCAAATTCTCCTGAATTACACAAGGCAAAACTTGCTGCTTTTATTTTAGGTTCTAGCGGTTTTGGAAGTAGGCTAATGGAAGAGATAAGAGTAAAAAGAGGACTTGCATATAGCGCTTATGGTAGAGTTGATATAAGTAAAAATAGACAAAATTTTAACGGATACTTACAAACTAAAAATGAAAACAAAGATGAGGCTATAAAAGTCGTAAAAGAGGTGGTAAGTGAGTTTGTAAAAAACGGAGTAAGCGAAGATGAGTTAAGCCAAGCTAAGAGATTTTTGCTTGGAAGTGAGCCACTTAGAAATGAGACTTTAGCACAAAGATTAAGCAAAGCTTTTAATGAAGTCTATAATGGCTTTGAGATAGGTTACTCAAAAAATGAACTAAAAAAGATACAAGATTTAAGCATTAATGAACTAAATGACTTTATATCTTCTCACAAAGAGATAAACAAACTAAGTTTTGCCATAGTTACAAATGAATAATGCTGAAAAGTTTAAAAAACTAAAAATAGCAACGCTTTATGATTTGGCTTTAATAATCCCTCACTCTTTTGAGGATACTACAGTTTTAAAAAGACCAGAAATAGGGCAAAGTGGAGCAGTTGAGGTAAACATAAAATCTCACTCCACAAGCCCAAACCGACTTTTAATAAACGCATTTTGTATCACTTGGAATTTAGACATTGCCCTTGTCATTTTTAATCCATATCCATTTCATTACGCCTCTTTTAAGGTTGGAAAAACGCTTTTTGTTTTAGGAAAAGTGGAGTATAATTTTTCAAAATTTCAAATAATCCAGCCAAAAATCATAACAAAAACAGGCGTCATTATGCCAAAATATAAAACTACTCTTAAAAATGTCTCTATGATAAATCTTATAAAAACTTATGTGAGTGAGGCTTCGCTTTTAAAAGCTGGACTTGATAGTAAAAATGCGAAAATTTTAGCCTCTATTCATAAAGGCGATAAGCAAAGTGTTAAACTTTTAAATGAGGATTTTGAAAAAATTGCGTTACGAACTTTAAAATATGTGGAGATTTTAAACTTTTTGCAAAAACTCTCAAAAAAGAAAAAAGATTTTGAGGCAACTGAAAGGCTAAACGGAGATGAGAGCGAGTTTATCACATCATTGCCATTTAATCTAACAAATGACCAAAAAAACGCCATAAATGACATCAAAAAAGATTTGCAAAAAAATATTGCAGCAAAGCGGATAGTTATGGGCGATGTTGGTTGCGGTAAAACGATGGTTATATTTAGTGCAGTTTGTATGGCATATCCAAAAAAATCGGTTCTAATGGTGCCGACTACAATTTTGGCAAATCAGATTTATGGAGAGGCTTTAAAGTATTTAAAGCTAAAGACTGCTCTTGTAGTGAGTAAAGAAAAAAAGCTAAATTTAGAAGAGTTTGATTTTATCATTGGCACTCACGCACTACTTTTTAGAAAGTTACCTAAGTGTGATTTGGTTATGATAGACGAGCAACACCGTTTTGGTACAAATCAGCGAAAACTTATCCACGAGCTTGTAAGTAAAAGTGAAAAACATCCGCATTTTTTACAATTTTCTGCAACACCAATCCCAAGAACGATGAGTCTTATTAATAGCTCCATTGTGGATTATTCATTTATAAAGCAGACTCCGTTTAAAAAAGATATTACCACTAAAATCATAAATAAAAGTGAATTTTCTAGCCTAATTAGCCACATTGAGAGCGAAATAAAAAAGGGAAATCAAACTATCATCATTTACCCACTAATCGAGCCAAGCGAAGTGCAAAATTATCAAAGTATAGATGAGGGTAGGGGGTTTTGGGAGAAGAGATTTAAAAATGTTTTTGTAACCCACGGTAAAGATAAAAATAAAGAAAAAATACTGCAAGATTTTAGAGATAAGGGAAACATTTTGCTAGCTACTACAATGGTAGAAGTTGGCATTTCATTGCCTCTCCTTTCTACAATTGTGATAGTAGGAGCTGAAAAACTAGGCTTGTCATCACTTCATCAACTTCGCGGAAGAGTAAGCCGTAATGGGCTTAAAGGATATTGTTTTTTATTTTCATACTCAAAAAATACCCAAAGACTCCAAGATTTTGCCCAAACCACAAACGGTTTTGAGATAGCCGAGCTTGACTTGCAATATCGCCAAAGTGGAGATTTACTAAATGGGTTAATCCAGCATGGAGTGAGCTTTAAATATTTTGACATCAAAAAAGATAAAAAAGTATTAGAGGAAGTGAAAAAGGCTTTAGGGTAGGTAAAAATTGTATTTTTGCCAATTTTAATGAAAATATTTTGTTTTATAAAATTTCAATTAGCCACTAAAGATAAATTTTTAATCTGTCATAAAAGAGTAAGAGTTTTTGGCATATATTTTTACTATATGCCAAAAGTTATTTTATCATTTATGGGTTCCAAAGACTTGAGTCCAATAAATTCCATCTTTGTACATTCCTATTTCTTTAAAATCTGGGTTCATTATATTTTCGCAATGTCCCGGAGAATTTATCCAGCCTTCCATGATGGTTTCTTCACTAGGATCTGGGTCGTAGTACGCTAAATTTTCGCCAATAACTAGCCAATCATATCCGGCATCTTTGGCTCTTATTGCTACATTGCTCCCATCGGTTTGGCTTGTGTGGCTGAAAAAATTATTTTTATTCATATCTTTACTATGGCGTTTTGCAGTTTGTATCAAAAGCTTATTCCAACTTATGCTATTGGTTGCCTTCATGTAGTTTGTGCCACAATATCTCCCATTAGTTCTTGCGTCATTTACTAAAGCTAATAATTTTTTAGCATCAATATTTCCTATACTTTTATTTGTTATTTTATTGTCGTTTGGTTCTTGCTTTGGTTCTGGGTGCGAGATGTTGGTTGGTTCATTTTTGTTTTCTTGTTTTTGTGTATTTTTGGTTGTATTATCTTGTTTGTTAGAACTGTTTTGGCACTCAGATGAAACACAAGTTCTCTTTTTTTCTGCACCACTTCCACAGCCGAAAAAATTTATAAATACTAATGACAGTATTAAAATACTTATTTTTTTCATTGCTTACCCTTTTAATTTTTTGAATTATTATACAAAAAACAGATAATGAAATCAAGCTTTTTTTGGTTATTAAAATATAAGGGGTTGGATATTTGTCGTTATAGTTAAACTATAACAATTTCTAGTTCCAATTTTTTGCCAAACTCTTCAAAAACTCTTTTTTGAGCTAAGGTTATGAGCTTTTTTGCGTCATTAAATGTTCCATCGCCTTTGTTTATGAGAAAATTTGCGTGTTTTTGGCTAAATGAGATTTCGTTTATATTTTTACCTTTTAATCCTACTGCCTCTATTAATCTGCCTGCAAAATCGTCTTTTGGGTTTTTAAAACAGCTTCCGCAACTTGGGTAGTTTGGTTGGTTGTCTCTTAGGGTTTTAAAGTGGGCTAAAAGATTAGCATCAAAGCCATAATTTAGTTCAAATTTTGCCTCATAAATTATGCCATTAATGTCGGTGTGTCTATATGAGTAGTTTATATCTTTTTTGTCTATCCAGCCTTGGCTTGTGCGGATTTGTAAGAGGTGGTTAAATATTTCGTGTTGTTTTAATCCTGCGTTCATTTTTATCATTCCGCCAATGGTGCCAGGGAGTTTTTGGAGTAGCTCGAAGTTGGCTAAGTTGTGCTGTTTGGCAAATTTAAGCAAAGCATTGCTTTTTGTAGCTGCTCCGATATGCAAATGGTCGTTGTTTAGTTTTATAAAATCAAATTTTTTATCTAGTATTGCTAGTTTTTTAGGTTCATTAGAGAGTAAAATATTATTGCAACCACCGATTATAAAATGGTCATTTAAGCTCTCATAATCTTTTATGATTTTTACTTTTCTTACTCCACCTATTTTGATACTAGAAAATCTATTAAAATCAATTTTTTTCAAAAGATTAGCTAAACCTATAGTCTAAATATTCTTGCGGAATTAAATAGTCGTTTATCTCTATAGCCTCATCATAAAAGCCATTTTCAAACCCTAGCTTATAAAGATGATTAAGCGCTTTTAGTTGGGTTTGGTTCATTATGACTGAGCTGTCATTTGCATAAAGGTTTAGGTAAGTTTTTAATTTTTGCTCGTCCACTCTAAAAAGACCTCTATTTAAAAGATTTTTAGATAATATTTTTTTATTTTTAACCGCAACTTCTACTGCTTTTGTTAAGATTTGCTCGTAAAAAATCGCTTTTGTGATAGGAAATGAACGTCTAAGTGCCATTCCGCCAAGGGGTAGTGGCAAATCTTCTCCGCCATTTTCACGCCAAATATCCCAAAGTTCTCGCTCTATCTCCAAGCTTTCATCAAAATCCAAAATACTCTCATGGATTAAAACTCCAGCGTGTACTTCGCCACTTAAAACTGCATTTTCAATCTCTAAAAAGTTTTTATAAACTATTCTTGCCCCTGGATAAGCTATACGAAAAAGCATGGCATTTGTGGTATATTTGCCACTAAGTGCTACTTTGAAATTTTTTCTTAGTTTTGTACCTTTTTTTTTGATGAGTTTTGGACCATAGCCATCGCCAAAGCTAACTGCAGTTTTTAAAAGTGCGTATTCATTTCTGATGAGTGGATACGCCGCAAAACTAATGGCACTAATATCGTAAGTGCTTTTTAGTGCCTCTTGGTTTAAGCTCTCGATGTCTAAGGCAATGTTTGTAAAATTCTCACCCCCACTAACCCAGCCAAGCTTAAGGGCATAATACATAAATATATCATCTGCGTCAGGAGAGTGGGCGACTGTGATTTTATTCAACTACATTACCTCTTTAGCTTCTATGCCGATAAGCTCTAAGCCTTTGTTTAGTGATTTGCCAACCACGCTAAAAAGTCTTAGATAAACTTCCTCGTTTTCACTTCCAATAACTCTATGTTCATTATAAAATTTATGAAAAAGCGAGGCTAGATATTTTAAATAATCAGTTATTTTTTGCATTTGTCTTGAGCTAAAAGCATCTTCTAAGACCTCGTTTAAAAGCAAAGCTGTAAACAGTAGGTTCATTTCATCTGGTTGTAAATTTTCAAAACTTGTATTTTCAAAATCTTTTTTATCAGATTTATTTATAACTTGATTTATTCTTGCATGGGCGTAATTTATATAAAAAATCGGATTTGAGCTATCTTGATTTTTTAAACTTTGCACATCAAACTCTAAATGAGTATCACATTTTTTGCTTAAAAATATAAAGCGTAAAGCGTCCTTGCCAATATCATTTACAACATCTTGTAAAAGTATAAAATTGCCCGCTCTTTTGCTCATTTTGTATGGTTCACCATTTTTTAGTAGTGAAACCATTTGGGCTAAAATTACTTCAAGTTTACTCTCGTTATAACCTAAAAAATTAATCGCTGCTTTTACTCTTGCTATGTAGCCGTGATGATCTGCTCCCCAGATATTTATGTATCTATCGTAGTCTCTGCAAAATTTATTGTCATGATAGATGATGTCTCCTGCTAAGTAAGTTGGTCGTTTATCTTCACGAACGATAACTCTATCTTTTTCGTCTCCAGCTTCGCTTGATTTTATCCAAATTTTGCCATCTTTTTCATAGGTTTTGTCATTTTTATTTAACTTTTCAAAACTTTTATCCCAATTTTTATAAAGGGCTTTTTCGCTTACAAAATTATCAAAACTTATGCCAACATCGCACAAATTTTGTCTAATTCGCTCAAGCATTCTCTCTTTGCCCCAGTCGCTTAGTTTTTTTATATTTTCATTTGTAAAAATATCTTTACCAAACTCCTTGTAAGCTTCATTTGCCTCATCTTCGATATATTCGCCTCTGTAATACTCTTCTGGCTCTTTTACATCTTGATTTAATATATTTTTTTGTCCTGCATATACGATAGAGAGACCTAAAAGCTCGATTTGATTTCCAGCATCATTTACATAATACTCACTTGTGATATTATAGCCCAAATGTCTGCCGACTTGAACCAAGCTATCGCCTACAACTGCACCTCTTGCATGTCCTATATGAAGAGGCCCTGTTGGGTTTGCACTTACAAATTCTATCAAGATTTTTTCATCTTTACTTTTGCAAGCAAATGAGTTTTGCAGACAATTTTGTGCAAATTTGTCTAAAAATTTATGGGAAAGTTTAAAATTAACATACCCTTTTATACTGCTAACTTCGCTAAACATATCAAGTGTTTTTAGTTTTTCACTTAACTCATCTGCTATCACCATAGGGGATTTTCGCAGTTTTTTTGCTAAGCTAAATGCTATTGGTGTGGCATAGTGACCAAAATTAATATCTTTTGGTTTTTCTAAAATAACCTCTTCGCCTACTGTTTTTTCAATCGCTTCTTTTATAGTATTTTTCAAAATTACGCTTCTTTTGTTGTTTTTGCTTCTTCGGTTTTTTCGCTTTTTGTTTCGCTTATCTGCTCAGCCTTTTGCTCTTCTTCATCATCAGCCATCTCTTTTTTAAAGCTCTTTATGCCTTTTCCCATACCTTTTGCAAGCTCTGGTATCTTTTTTGCTCCAAAAAGAACTAAGATAATAAGCAAAATTATTAGTAATTGTTGTACACTTGGTCCCATTTTTTCTCCTTATTTTTTATTCCACTGTTTTACTAGATTTTTTAAATCTGCATTTGCAACTCTATATTTTGATGCTTTTAAAATACTTTTAAACTTTTTAACAACTTCATCTAAGTCGTCATTTACAAGTAGATAATCATACTCATTTATACTCTGCATCTCTTCTTTTGCATTAATAATGCGCTTATTTATAGACTCTAAATCATCTGTATTTCTATCCATTAGTCTTTGTCTTAAGATTTCGTCATTTGGAGTTGTTATAAATATGGAAGTTATCAAATCTCCCATCTTTTTTCGTACTATTCCATGACCTTGAACATCAATATCTAATATAACAATTTTGCCTTTTTTGTAAGCTTGTTTTATAGCTTTTAGAGATGTTCCATAGTAGTTATCATGAACTAATGCCCACTCTAAAAATTCACCCTTTTGTATACCTTTTTCAAATTTTTCTTTGCTTATGAAATTATAATTAACTCCATCTTTTTCACCGACTCTAGGAGCTCTTGAGGTAGATGAGATGGAAAAATAGGTATTTTTGTACTTTTTTAATATTTTCTCAAGCAAGGAGCTTTTGCCGCTCCCGCTTGGCCCTGACACAACTAAAATAATCCCCGACACTATTTGTCCTCAAATGTAATAAGAATTTTTATTTTAAGTTTTTTAAGCTCTTCGCTATAATCACTTTGAAATAGTGCATTGGCTATGGAACCAGCAATAGCTTGTCTTAAATTTTCTTCTTGGATAGGTTTTTTCTCTATCGGTTCTTGTTTCTCTTTTTCTAGCGTTTTTATTTCATCTGTGCTAGGCTTACTACTTGGTTCTCCAAAAACTTTTTGTAGCGATTCTTCGTTTAGTTTTGACATAAAATCATCATCACTGATATCTAAACTAGAGCCTAATTCTAGGTTATTCAAGTCATCTAAATCATTTTTGGCAGGTGTCGAAGGGATATCTAAAGAAGGTGTTTTTATCTCATTAAGAGTGCTTTCTGGTAGTAATGACGATTTTTCTATCAGTGGTTTTTCTATTTTGATTTCATCCTGTTTTTCTTGCGCTATTGGACTTTCTTGTTTTTTCAATCCTTCAAGTTTTTGTTTTATGCTAGATATTTTATCTTCTTCTCGTTCATCATCTTCTTGCGGATTGTTTGGCATGTTTAATGAGCCTAAACAAAATTCGTCATCGTCTAAATTTATGCTTTTTGTTATCTCTTGAGGTTTTTTTATATCTTCTGGCTCTTTTTCTTCTGTTTTTGGAAGCACTATATCTTCTTCGTCATCTAGTAGATTTGGCATACTTATCTTTGGTCCGCTATCCGTTATAGTCATTTTAGGAGTTTCATTTTCATCTAAAAGATGTTTTACTTCACTTATATCGTCATTATTTAAGACACTTGGAGTTAGGCTACTATCATTTGCTTCATCTTTTATTGCAAAACTTTGTATATCATCATCTCCGTCTAAATTAAAAGATATACCTTTTTTCTCTTCCTCTTGTGGTTTATTTTGAGTTGGAAGCACTATATCTTCTTCTTCTTCATTATTTAAAATCGGAGCGACAGGCTGTATTTGTGGTTTAGGAGCTTCTTTTTCTTCTGGTTTGATAATTTTTACAATCTCTTCCATTTTCTCGGCAAAATCGGTTGGCAAGAAAGGTTTTTTTAATGCAGAATCTGCTATTTCTGGTTTTTGGTCTATTTTTCTTGTTATATAAGATAAGTGCTTGCATAGCTCCATCTGTTTCATCATAGTAGCAATACTGTCATTATAATCCTCATCATCTATAAAAGCCACATCACAAGGTTGTCCATCATAGCTATCAAGACTGGTAACTTCAGTTAAAGTATATCCTTGTTTTTCTGCACTTAGTGTTATTAGTCGTGAGATAGAAGGATTATTGTTTATAAGCAAAATTTTCATACAAAAACTCCTTTTTAAAATAAAATTCCATATTGTATTACAAAAATCATTATGTTTGTATTATATCACAAAATATTTTTGTAAATTTAAATGTTGTTAACCTAGCATTATACACTTTTAAACTTAATATTATACTAATTTTGTTATGGTTTGTATAAAGTTTAGCTAGAAAATGGAAGCTATCTAGTTTACTTTTGTAAATTAAGATAGCTTTCTTATTTGTTAAATTGGCTGGGTTGCATCAATATTTTTTATATTGTGTTTTTCTACATAGCCACTTAGTCCCAAGCATAATGCACCATCGCCTGTAACATTACAAGCAGTTCCAAAACTATCTTGTAAAGCAAAAATAGTTAGCATTAGTGCAGTACCACTCTCATCAAAGCCAAGTACGCTTATGATTAAGCCAAGTGAAGCCATAACAGTTCCCCCAGGAACTCCAGGTGCTCCAATAGCAAAAATGCCTAGTAAAAAGCAAAAAAGTATCATAGTTCCAACAGCAGGAAGTGAACCATAAAGTACTATTGAGACTGTCATAACAAAGAAAACTTCTGTTAAAACTGAGCCACAAAGGTGTATGTTTGCAAAAAGTGGAATGGAGAAATTTACCATTTCATCTTTTAAAGGAGGCTGGGATTTTTTAGCACACTCTAGTGAAACTGCTAGTGTTGCAGCTGAACTCATAGTTCCTACTGCTGTTATGTAAGCTGGTCCATAGTTTCTTAACACATCTAAAGGATTTTTGCCAGCATACGCTCCTGCTAGTGTGTAAAGTAAAGCTAACCACAAAAAGTGTCCTATCATTACAATTACGATAACTTTTAAAAATAGTGGAAATTGTTCCGTAATACTTCCCTCGTACGCTAAAACACAAAAGGTTGAAGCTATGAAAAAAGGGAGTATTGGAATGATTATTTTTACAACTATTTTTAGTATGATTTGTTGAAATTCATCTAAAAGCGAAGTGATAACTTTTGCTTTTGTCCAAGCAGCAGCAAGACCTATGAGAATAGAAAACACCAAAGCACTCATGACACTCATGACCGCTGGGATTGCAAGTTTAAAAGATACTTCTGGTACTTCTTTTAATCCATCGGCAGAGTTTACAACATTTAACATTGGTATAAGAGCATATCCGCTAAATGTTGAAAACAGAGCCGCTCCAAGAGATGAGAGATAAGCAATGCCAACAGCAACCAAAAGTATCTTAGAAGCATTTTGTCCAAGTTTTGTAATGGATGGGGCTATAAAACCTATTATGATCAATGGAACACAAAAAAATATTAGTTGTCCTAGAACATACTTAAATGTTACTATAATCTTCATAAGGCTTTCGCCAGCACTTAAACCAATTACTATACCGATAATAACTCCTAAAAGAAGTTTCATTGGTAATGAGAAGAGTATCTTTTTCATTTTTTCCTCCAAAATATACTCATTATAAAATCTGCCCCCACTTGTGCCGATCCAAATCCCCCTAATATTTATCAAATCATAAATATCAAGAAACTGTTTTATATTTTTTCTTCACTATTTTTATGAAGCATTATATTTAGTATCTCTTCATCAGTTGTTTTCATGCCAACTCTTGCCATATATCCTATGTTTCTTATGGTCTCTTCTATATTTTCTCCAACAATTCCCTCTCCAGACTCAAATACAAATCCAGACTCACTCATGTTTAAAGCTATCAAGGCATTATTTAAGCTAACCGCAATCTTTGCCGCACAACTTGGTTTCGCTCCATCACATACCATTCCGCCACTAGTAGCTAGTGTATTTGTTAGGGTATTGCATATAGTTTGAAATGAATAATCTTTCATATATCCTAGTCCAGCTCCACTAGCAGCACTGGCACTTACTGCTCCGCAAAATGCAGATAGTTTTCCTATAAATCTTTTTTGGTGGATTGCAAGAAGGTTTGCAAATATTAAAGAGCGGTAAAGTTTTTCATCACTAATTTTATGTTTTTTTGCATGGGCTATTAGTGGGATTGCTATGGTCATGCCTTGATTTCCACTTCCAGAGTTTATAACCACAGGTAAAGAGCAACCACTCATTCTAGCATCGCTTCCAGCAGCGGCAAGAGCTATGATATTTTCATCTTGACACATATCTTTGCTCATATTTTTAGCCAAAGTTTGCCCCACATGAGCACCCCAATCATGATGAAGCCCTTCAAGTCCTATGGCATAGTTGTACTCTATTTCTTGTTTTAAAGCTTTAAGCAAAGGTTCATTTTCTTTGGAAAAAATATCTACTTCATTTGCATATTGATAAATATCGTTTACATTTAAGTCATCAAGATTTAGTTTTTTCTCTTCAACTTGCTCTTGCTTATCGCAAAGAGTTTTTCCGTTTTTTACTATTTTTGTGATATTTGTATGGGTATTTTTTAATTCAACTATGCTTGAATTTTTCTTCCCAAAAAGCTCACATCTTATGTATAGATTTTCTTCTCCTTTTTGTAGTTCTACATCTATATTTTTTCTTGCTATAAACGCTCTTGTCTTCTGTCTATGCTCTTCAGTAATACTCTCTAACACATTTAACACCTTAGAAGCGTCTCCGCCTATAAAACCTAGCGTACAAGCCACTTCTATACCTTTTAATCCCCCTGAATTTGGAATAACAACAGCTTTTACATTTTTGATAATATTCGCTGAACAGTATATGATAGCTTTGGTAACTTCTTCTTCTAAAACTTCTTTGGCTTTAGCAGCACACAAGGCAAGTGCTATAGGTTCTGTGCAACCTAATGCAGGTAGTAGTTCTGAGAGCAAGATATCTTTATAAGTTTTCAATGCTCACTCCTAAAATTGAACTAATTGATATTATAACCAATAAAATTTTAAATTGTAATAAATTATGTGCCTGAAAATGATGCTAAAAAGAAATTAATTTATTGTTTGATTTGGTATAAGTTTTTATTAAACTTGTTTTTTAGCTAAATTTGTGTAAAATATCTAAAATAAAAGGAACAAAATGGATTATAAAAACCTAATAGATACTTATGGCTCACCGCTTTATGTTTATGATTTTAAGCATATATCAAATCAATATGAAAAACTAAAACAAGCTTTTAGTGGTAGAAAATCTCTAATCGCTTATGCACTAAAAGCAAACTCAAATCTAAGCATTATAAAGCATCTAGGTTCATTGGGGGCTGGGTGCGATTGTGTTAGCATTGGTGAGATTAAAAGGGCTTTAAGGGTTGGAATAAAGCCTTATAATATCATTTTTAGTGGAGTTGGAAAGAGTGACGAGGAGATAAGTGAAGCTATAAAACAAAATATCTTAATGATAAATTTGGAGAGTTTAGCCGAGTTTAAAAGAGTGGAGCAAATCACAAAGAGCTTAAATAAACAAGCGAGGATAAGCGTGCGGGTAAATCCAAATATCGATGCAAAAACTCACCCTTACATCTCAACAGGGCTTTTAGAAAATAAGTTTGGAGTTAGCATTGAAGAGGCAAAAGAGATTTATGTAAAAGCTAAAAAATCTTCTCACATTTTGCCAATCGGAGTTCATTTTCACATAGGTAGCCAATTGACCGAACTAGAACCCATAAGGCAAAGTGCAAAAATAGTAGCAAATTTGGTAAGAAATCTAAAAGTGTTAGATATTGATATAAAGTTTTTTGATGTTGGTGGTGGGCTTGGCATAAGGTATAAAGATGAAAAAACCATTGAGCCTTACGATTACGCACAAGCGATTTTAGAAAATTTAAGTGGCATTGACGCTACTATCGTGTGTGAACCGGGAAGATTTTTAGTAGCAAATGCTGGAGTTTTTGTAACAAAAGTTTTATATGAAAAAACAAATGGAAATAAAAGATTTATCGTAGTTGATGGAGCTATGAATGATTTGATTAGGCCGTCTTTATATGGTGCTTATCATGAGATTGAGCTTTTAAATGATGACAAAAATATATCAAAAGCTGATGTGGTTGGCTCGGTTTGTGAGAGTGGAGATTTTTTTGCTAAAGATATAGATATTGCACAAAGTAATCACGGCGATATTTTACTTATAAAAAGTGCTGGGGCGTACTGCTTTAGTATGAGTAGCAACTACAACTCAAGACCAAGAGTGGCAGAAGTGGCGATAAATGACGGCGAAGTAAAACTTATTAGAAAAAAAGAGAGTTTTGAAGATTTGATAAAGGATGAAATATTATGAGTTTAGGATTTTTTATAGACATACAAGGTACGATTTTAAGTGATTTAGATAAAAGCCCAATTGATGGTTCGATTGAGCTACTTAAAAGTTTAAAGCAAAAAAATATTCCATACATTTTGGTTACAAATAATACAAAGCAGATGAGTAGTGAGCTAAAAAATGAACTTATGCAAAAAGGCTTCGAGTTTGAAAATTTTTTAGACCCATTGATGGTGTTAGAAGATTTGATTGGGAGTGAGAGTGTATATCCTTTTGGTGCGAAACAGTTTAAAGAAGTTTTGCCAAAAATGGGTTTTAAGATTGAGCCAAAAAATCCGCAAAATATCCTAATCGCAAGTGATAATACTTTTACATCAGATGACTACGCACAAATGATAGAGTATGTTTTAGGTGGAGCAAAACTCGTAGGAATGCACGCAACTAGCACTTATGTAAAAAATTCTTTGCGTTATCCTGGAGTTGGGGCAATTTTACAGATGATAAAATACGCCACTGCAAAAGAGGCAAAAATAGTTGGAAAACCAAGTAAAAGCCTTTATGAAAGCGCTTTAAAAACTTTGCAAAAACAAGATAAGAGTTTGGAATTTAAAGATGTCATTATGATAAGCGATGATGCCATTGGCGACTTGTGTGGGGCAAAAGATTTGGGAATGGGAACAAAGCTAGTTTTGAGTGGAAAATGCAAAAGTAAAAATGAGATTGAGAGCTTTAAACAAAAAATTGATGGCGTTTATGGAAGTGTAAAAGATATTTTAAAAGAGTTGGCATGAGCTTAAAAGAGTTAAGAGAGCAAATCGATAAAATCGATAATGAGATTTTAAAACTACTAAACCAAAGAATGTTACATGTAAAAGAGGTCGGTAAAAAAAAGCAAACCTGTGGCAGCTCCATTTATAGACCAGAACGAGAGAGGGCGATTTTAGATAGGCTCTTTTCATTAAATGATGGACTTTTAAATAAAGACGCTATTGAGGCGATATTTTTAGAGATTTTTGCGGTAAGTCGTAATCTTGAGATGCCAGAACTCATAGCCTTTTTAGGGCCTGAAGGTAGCTATACTCATGGCGCAGCTGAGAGTAGATTTGGGGCGATGGGTCACTATGTGAGCTTAAGCGACATTGAAGCAGTTTTTAAAACAGTGCAGAGCGGTGAGGCAAAGTATGGAGTTGTGCCGATTGAAAACAATACCGAAGGTGCGGTTGGCTTGACGCTTGATTGTTTAGCAAAATATGAAAAACCAAAAATCGTAGCTGAAATCTATCAAGAAATCCACCATTGTTTTGCATCAAAATGCCAAGATTTAAAAGATATAAAAAGGATTTACTCTCACCCACAAGGTTATCATCAGTGCCGTAAATTTTTAGAAGAGCATTTATTGATTGGAGTTGAGTTTGTACCTACAAAATCTACTGCAAATGCTGCTAAAAGAGCTAGTGAAGATGAAAATTCAGCTGCCATTTGTTCGCAAATCGCCACTAAGCTTTATAATGTACCAATCATGTTTTCTAAAATCGAAGATAACTTAGCAAATAAAACTAGATTTTTAATTTTAAGTGATTTTAAAAATCAAATCGGCAAAAAAAATAAAACTTCCATTTTAGCCAAAACTACCCATAAGCCTGGAAGCCTAGCAGGACTTTTACAAACTTTCAATAACCAAAATATAAATCTAACCAAAATCGAATCAAGACCCACTAAACAAAAGGATTTTAAAAGTATATTTTTTATAGATTTTGAAGGTCACATAGACGAAGAAAATGTCAAAACAATCCTGAAACAAAACGAAGGCAAAAATCAAATTATATGGCTAGGAAGTTATATTTTTGGAGAGTAGAGGGTGGCGATACTTTTTAAAGCAAGTAAAAATTAGATATTAAGTTGAAATATAAAACTAAGTATAACTATTTAAATTAAATTTAATATATCCAAATAATAATATTTTTCATTATATCTATAAAAGGATACACATTATGAAAAATTTAAGATTATAGCTGTTATTTTAGTTTTATTATCTTCGACACTAGCATATAATATTTATTCCAAAAACAAATAAAACCTGCACTTAAATTAGTAGGTTCTTGCAATGCCATCAATTAGACTCAAGTTATACAATTCTCTCAAAAAGATACCTAAAATATCTTGACTTTATTGTGTAATTCTAAGATGTTCTTAGATAATTTTGTCCTAAATATTGTTGTCAGATCACCAAATAGCAAAAGCATTTATAGCCAACAGTAATTTAAAAATATTAGTGTAGTAATAAATGCCTAATATCAATCTACTTTCTAATCCTTTAATTGCTCTTTTTTCACTAATGAACCAAAAAAAGCTCATTTTAATAAAACTATAAGAATAAATAGTATATAATAAAAATTATTAAATAAAAAAAATAATGAAAAAGGAAAATTTATGAAAAATACTATGACAACAACTTCAGGTAATCTTATAGCGGATAACCAAAATAGTTTAACAGTTGGACAAAGAGGTCCTATACTTATGCAAGATTATCAACTGATCGAAAAACTTGCTCACCAAAATAGAGAAAGAATACCAGAAAGAACGGTTCATGCAAAAGGAAGTGCGGCTTATGGGGTGCTTGAGATTACTGAAGATATTTCAAAATATACAAAAGCTAGTGTTTTACAAAAGGGCGAAAAAACTAGACTTCTTTTAAGATTTTCAACCGTTGCAGGAGAGGCTGGAGCTGCTGATACAGAAAGAGATGTTAGAGGTTTTGCGCTAAAATTTTACACAAAAGAGGGAAACTGGGATTTGGTTGGCAATAATACTCCAACATTTTTCTTAAGAGACCCTATCAAATTTCCAGATTTTATCCATACTCAAAAAAGAAATCCGGCGTCTAATCTTCGCTCAAACAACGCAGCATGGGATTTTTGGTCGCTTCACCCTGAAAGTCTGCACCAAGTTACTATTCTTATGAGCGATAGGGGTATTCCTGCAAACCTAAGACAAATGAATGGTTATGGCTCACATACTTATAGTCTTATAAATGAGCAAGGCGAGAGATTTTGGGTTAAGTTTCATTTTAAATCTCGTCAAGGTATAGCAACTTTAACAAACAAACAAGCAGCTGAGATTGTAGGTAAAGATAGGGAAGCCTCTCAAAGGGATTTATATGAAAATATTGCAAAAGGTAATCACCCTTCATGGGATTTTAAAATCCAAATAATGACTGAAAAAGAGGCAAATGAGAGTAAATTTAATCCGTTTGATTTAACAAAAGTGTGGCCTCATTCGCAATATCCGCTTATTGATGTAGGTGTAATGACGCTAAATGAAAATCCAAAAAATTATTTTAATGAAGTCGAACAAGCTGCATTTAGCCCATCAAATATAGTCCCAGGCATTGGTTACTCTCCAGATAGAATGTTACAAGCTAGAACTTTTTCATATCCTGACGCACAAAGATATAGGATAGGCACTCACTACGCACAACTTCCTGTAAATCGCCCTATAAATGAAGTAAATACTTACCATGTTGGTGGTGCTATGAATGGTGGAATATATGAGCAAAAACCAAATGCTTATTATGAGCCAAATAGCTTTGGAGGCGCAACAGACGATAAAAGCTATCTTGAACCAGCCTTGGAAGTTTTTGGAAATGTAACAAAATGGGATCATAGGATTGATGAAGATTATTACTCAGCTCCAAGAGCATTATTTAATATCATGAATAATGAACAAAAAGAGCAGTTGTTTAGCAATATAGTTGATAGTTTTGATGGGGTTGATGAAAACATCATAAAAAGAGCGATTTCGCATTTTGAAAAGATAAGTGAAGAGTACGCTAATGGCGTAAAAAATGAACTAAATAAAAGATAAAAATAGCTGGGGGGGGAACAAAGGAGCAATTATGAATGAAAATATAGATGAACAAAAAAGATACGATGAGTTATGTTTGATGGCACTAGATTTTGCAAGATATAACAACCATCAAGAGTTACAAAAAATGCTAGATGCAAAATTGCCTGTAGATTTGCAAGATGATAAAGGAAATTCTCTTTTAATGTTGGCAACTTATAATGGAAGTTTTGAGTGTGCTAAAATGTTAATAGAATACGGCGCTGATGTGGATTTAAAAAATGATAAAGGTCAAACTCCCCTAGCAGGAGTATGCTTTAAAGGCAATTTTGAAATGGTAAAACTACTAGTAAAAGCTGGAGCAAATATCAATGAAAATAATGGACTAGGTGCTACGCCTTATACTTTTGCTTGTATGTTCGGACATGTGGATATTGCAAATTGGTTAAATGAACAAAATGATGCTAAACAAAGCTTGGGTTTGGCAAAATTTATGTCATTTGTTAAAAAACCAATCTCTGCACTTTTAAGATAGTCGATAAAAGATAGGTGTTTTTATCGCTAAAACTACCTTGCTTTAATGTGTGTTCGGCAAGGGCAAGTGTATTTAGGATTTGCGAAAATGAGTTAAGTGAAATTCGCATACTCTCATTTGCTCGTTTTTGTGCGAGTTGAGGCGGAAGAGGATAGCCTAAAATCTCCCTTGCGTCAAAACTTCCATTTATTTTTATATATGAGTGAAATAAAAACAGAGTGCAAATGTAGCTTTGCAAGGCATTTATGATAAAAATTTCATCGTAATGACCATTTTCACTTAATGTTTTAAAATCGGCTTTTATATCTTTTTTATTTATTATTTTTGTGATAAAATCTTCAATATTAACATCTCCTAAACCAAAAACAAGCTCATCTATATCTTTTTTACTTATCCTTTTTTGTAAAATGCTAAGTTTTGGGAGTTCATTTATGCAAAGTGAGATGTCTTCATTGTGTAAAAAGTAGAGATGTTGCATGGCGTAAGGCTCGATTTCAAGGGATATTTTTTGAGCTTCTAAACTTAGCATTTGTAGTGCCTCGCCCACATTTAGTTTAAAAAAACGCACAAAATCAGCTCCACTTTTTTTGCCAAAAGATTTAGTAAGATTTTTTGCTTTTTGTTCGTCTTCAAATGAGAGTAAAAGCAGATATGAGTTTTCATTTTTTTGGCAAATTAATACTAAAATATCAAGCTCTTTTTTCGGTATTGTTTTATCTGTTTTGATAATAGCAACATTTTTTTCACAAAAAAGTGAGCTTTGACTTAAGTGAGCTTTGGCTGAGTTAAAATCGTAAGCGTCAAAATAAAATGTAAAAATCTCATCTGGATTTTGGCTCCAAAAATTTGTTATCATATCTCCAAAAAAGTTAATCTGATAATCACAAGCACCATATAAAAGCATAGCTTTTGGCACTCTTTTTTGGTTAATTAGGTTCATTAGCTCTTTTTTATACATCAATCTAGCCTTTTTGTGATTTTGCCGATAATGACAGCTTGAAGTAAGTTTACATCTAAAATCTTCACTTTTACTTTTTGCAGTAAATCCACATCGCTATCAAGTAAAAATATCCTAGCCCCTTTTATCTTGCCATTAAGCTTAGCTATGGTTTTATTTTGCACATCTGTTATGATGGCATCAAACTCTTTATTTATATTCTCCCCAGCCCATCTGGCAAATTTTCTATCCATAAAATCTCTTGCTACCAAATCACTTTGTCGTTCAAGCATACTTACACTCTCGCAAAGCTCATCAATGCCGTTAAGTTGGTATTTTAAATACTTCTCATCGCCATTTAATTGGCACTTTAAAATGCGGTGCAAGATAAGGTCGCTATATCTTCTAATGGGTGAAGTAAAGTGGGTATATTTATCAAAACCTAAGCCAAAATGACCTCTGTTTTCACTTCCATACATCGCCTTTTTTTGGGATTTTATGATAAGTTTATCCACATCTTCTCTTAAATTTATCTCATCGGCTCTTTTTTGTATATCTTTTATGAGTTTTGGTAAATTGGCGTTAAATTCAAAATCAAGCCCAATCATTTCTAAATCAATCAAAAGCTCCTCAATCTTACCAAATGACGGCTCTTCATGATTTCTAAAAACTCCATAATCAACTCTTTTTGCTGCTGCTTTATTGGCCAGTAGCATACAATCTTCTATGAGTTCATGGGACGGCGTTTGCTCTTCGCTAAAAACTGCTTGAAGCTTAAGCTCATTATCAAGCTGCATTTTTATCTCATCACTTCTAAACTCATATCCATTTTGTAATCTTTTGGCTCGTATTTTTCTAATGAGTTCATTTAATGGCTTTAACCAAGTAAAAACTAACTTGTCATTTTCACTTTCGTTTTTGTACTTATTTTGTAAAAAAAGATCAATTTCGTCGTAATTAAATCTTCTTTTAGAGTTTATTACTGCATTTAAAAGCTCTTCACTTTTAACTTCCAAGTTTTGCGGGTCAAGAGTGATTTTAAAACAAAATGAAAGCCTATCCTCGTTTGGCTTAAGTGAGCAGATATTTTCGCTTAAATTTCTTGGCAACATTGGCACAGATTTATGGGGAAAATATATTGAAAATCCTCTTTTTTTTGCCTCATTATCGATGTGGCTAAAACTACTTACATAAGTGCTAACATCGGCGATTGCCACAAAAAGGGTACAATTTTTCTCATCAAAATATATGGCATCATCAAAATCTTTTGCATCAACTGGGTCGATAGTACAAAATGGCAAATGGGTCAAATCAACATAATCATCATGCAAATCTTTATCCACAACCGTGCCATAACTTAATGCCTCATTTTCACATTCACGACTAAATTCATCATTTTTTTCAAAAAGTGCAAGGGAGATTTTTTCATCTACTCTATCATCGCTTAAAACTCCCAAAACTTCAACTACTGTGCCATTTTCATTATCGATTTTTAGTATTGTCTCATCTGGCAAGGCAAGAAGAGATTTTTTTGAAGCTGTGATGTTTACATTTAAAAGGGTTTTTATGTTTACTCCAAATGCACCATGTTTTGTTTTTTTAAGACAAACCACGCTGTAAAAACTCTGCCTTTTTAAAACAAAAACCACTTTTGCCTTAGCTCTTTCATTTCTTTTAAAAATCCTCTTTGCAACGACTATATCGCCTCTTGCTCCGCTATTTAAATCTTTTGGCTCAATTAGCAAATCTTTTTTAAAATTTTTTTGATTATAAGTTTGCAGATACCCTGTACCATTTTGTGAAATATCAAGTTTTCCTATGCGAAATTGATCATCTAAATAGTATAAATCTTTTCTGTTTTTAATGGCTTTTAATGAGATAAGTTTATCTAAAATCTCTAGTTCATTTTTTGCTAACTCTTGCCTCAAAACGCCATCTTGTAGCGAGGATAAAAATTCTCTCATATTAAAAGCCTTAAATTTATTTTGTTTTTATTTTATCCAAAGTTTGATTAAATGACGCCTAATGGCAAATCTAAATTTTCAAAATTCAGTATGTTTTGATTTGAATTTTTGTATAATATCTAACAAACTATTAAAACTAATCAAAGGAAAAATGCAAAATTTAGCCGAAATTTTGGGCTAAATTTACTTAAAAAATATGCAAAAAAATGATATTCATACCATAAAAATTTTATTTACTGTTTTTGTTGTTTTGTTTTCAATACTTGTAGGCACTTTGGCTCTGCTTTTTAGCAAAGGTGTTTTTAAAGCAAATACAAAAACTGCAGAAAAAAGAGTGGAAACAAAGCTCCAAAAACCAGCTTCAAAGACTATCATTACTACTAAAAAGAGTAAAGAAGATGTAAAGCCTCAAATAAAAACAGTAGTAAAAGAACTTGAATCAATCCAAACACCTAAGAGTGAAAATACAGATGTCGTAAACAAGGTTGAAGACATCACTATTGCCCCAATAGTAACAAATAATGACAAATTGAAAAACAAAGAAGACTCCAAAACATCTAATAAAAAACAAAAGCAACTTATTAAGTCAAAAGAACAAGAGGATAAAAAGTTACCAGAGGATTTAAAGTTAAACGATAAGCTACAAATAAGACAAAATCGCAATAGCTTTACTAAACCAAAATTAGCGATTATTATAGATGATGTATCTTTTTCGTCTCAAACAAAGGGTATCAAGAAAATTCCATATAAAGTTACTCCATCATTTTTGCCAAGGTCAAAAATCCACCCTCATACTCCAAAACTTGCAAGTTCATTTTCGGTTTATATGGTTCATTTACCTCTTGAGGCGATAAATCACCCTAGTCAAGAATCAGAGGCATTTAAGGTGGGCTTTAGTTATAAAAAAATACAAAATGAGGTAAAAAAAATCAAAGCAGATTTTCCAAGAGCTAGATTTTACAATAACCACATGGGAAGCAAATTTACCGCTGATGAGACATCTATGGATAGGCTTTTAAGAGTTTTTAAAGAGCAAAACTTAAGATTTATGGACTCAAAAACCATCGCTACTTCAAAAGGTGAGAAGATGGCAAAAAAGTATGGAGTTAGATTTTTAAAACGAGATGTTTTTTTGGATAATTCTAAAAAACCAAACGACATTAAAAGACAACTCAAAGTCGCCATTAGGATAGCAAAAAAGTATGGTTTTGCCATAGCTATTTGCCACCCATATAAAAGTACATTGAAAGTTTTACAAAATGCAAAGCCCATGTTTAATGAGGTAGAGCTTGTGAGAGTAAATGAATTATGATAGAGTGTTTAGATGTTTTGCCAAGTTCACTAACAGAGATTAAAAATCCACCCAAAAAGCTTTTTTACAAAGGTGATATTTCACTTTTAAATAAAAAAATAGTTGCCATTGTTGGAAGTAGAAGACCAAATGCTTATACAAAAAATTTGGTTAAATCTCTAGCTAGTGAGCTTAGTAAAAGAGATATTTTTGTGGTAAGTGGGGCTGCTATGGGAGTGGACGCTTTAGCTCATTTAGGTTCATTTCCTAAAACCATTGGCGTTATGGCAAATTCACTAGATTTTATCTATCCAAAAGTAAACGAAGAGTTGATTAAAAAAATGGAGAAAGAGTGCTTGGTAATAAGCGAATATGAACCAAGTATGAGAGCTACTAAATGGAGTTTTGTGCAAAGAAACCGCATAGTTGTTGGCTTATCCTCTGCTGTTGTAATCGCTCAAGCCGATGAAAAAAGTGGCTCAATGAGAAGTGCTGAGTTTGCTTTGCAAGAGAAAAAACCTCTTTTTGTTTTGCCTCAAAGACTCCATGAAAGCAAAGGTACAAATAGGCTTTTGAGTGATGGCAAAGCAAAGCTTATAAGTGACATCGAGGAGTTTGCAGATATGTTTGGTAAGGTGCAAAAAAATGACGATGAGGTGTTGGAATTTTGTAAAAATGAACCGTCACTAGAGAAGTGTTTAGCTAAGTTTGGCGATTTGATTTATGAGTATGAATTAGACGGAAAAATCAGCATTGAGGGGCTTATGGTAAGGATAGGAAGTTGATAGCTTGTATTGATATTGGACTTAAGCGTATAGGGGTGGCATTTTGTTTTGGAAGTGTGGTAAGTCCGCAAAATGCGATTTTGAGAAAAAACAGAAACCAAGCCGCAAGAGATGTGAGTGATTTATTAAAAGAGTATGAAGTAAAAAAGCTTGTAGTAGGCTATCCTTTAAGTGGCGAAAGCTGCGAGGAGATGCAAAGGCGAATAAAACATTTTGTATCTCTTTTAGAGTTTGAAAATGAGGTGATTTTTACGGATGAGTATGGTTCTAGTTTTGAGGCAAAAGAGCAGATGAAAGGTGTGATAAGACAAAAAAGAGATGGCAAGATTGACTCGATGGCGGCTTGTGTGATTTTAAAAAGATATTTGGAGAGTAAAAATGCAGATTGATTTGTTTCAGATTATTGGATTTATTGGAATGGCTATGGTTGTGTGGGCATATTGGCTCATTCAGTTAGGCAAAATTACTCACGATAGTTTGCAGTATTTGTGGCTAAACTTTTTTGGAGCAATTTTGCTAACCATTTCTTTGTTGGTTCATTTTAATTTAGGTTCGTTTTTGATAGAGATTTTTTGGATAGGCATAACGATTTACGGACTTATAAAAGCATATAAAAACAAAAAAAAGTGAGAATAAAATGAGATATGATGTTATAGTAGTTGGTGGTGGACACGCTGGCATTGAGGCTAGTTTAGCGAGTGCTAGAATGGGTAAAAATACCCTTTTAATAAGCATTTTAGCAGAACAAATCGGAGCAGCAAGCTGTAATCCTGCTATTGGTGGACTGGCTAAAGGTCATTTAGTAAAAGAGGTGGACGCACTTGGTGGGCAGATGGGACTTGCAACTGATAGTGCAGGTATTCAGTTTCGCATATTAAATGAATCAAAAGGCCCAGCAGTTAGAGGAAGTAGAGCGCAAATCGATATGGATAGATATAGAATTTATATGCGAAATATCATTTTAAATACTAAAAATCTAAGTGTAGCTCAAGAGATGGTCGATGAGCTTTTAGTCCAAAATGGAGAGGCAGTGGGTGTGAAAACTAGCATGAGTAATGAGTATTTTGCTAAAAAAATCGTCATTACCACAGGGACTTTTTTAAATGGGCTTATCCATATAGGTGAGTTTAAGCAACAAGCTGGAAGAGCAGGGGAGTTTGCCTCAACAAACTTGGCAACTTCGCTTAAAAATCATGGGCTTACTTTTGGAAGACTTAAAACTGGAACTTGTGCTAGGATTGATGCTAAAAGTATAGATTTTTCAGTAATGGAGGAGCAAGGTGGCGATGAAAATCCGATTCCATTTAGCTTTAAAACAAAAGATTTTAACCCAGAACAATTGCCATGTTTTGTAACTTATACAAATGAAAGCACTCACGACATTATAAAAGGAAATTTTCACAGAGCCCCACTTTTTACGGGTCAAATTGAGGGCATTGGGCCAAGATATTGCCCTAGTATTGAAGATAAGATAAACCGTTTTAGCGACAAATCCAGACATCACTTATTTGTCGAACCTCAAACAAAAGAGGCGACAGAGTATTATATAAATGGACTCTCAACTTCACTTCCTTCAGATGTGCAACAAAACCTAATACACAGTATAAAAGGGCTTGAGAATGCAAAAATCGTAAGGCTTGGATACGCGATAGAGTATGATTATCATGATCCAACAGAGCTTTACCATACTTTAGAGACTAAAAAGCTAAAAAATCTTTATTTAGCGGGGCAAATAAACGCAACTACAGGATACGAAGAAGCAGCAGCACAAGGGCTAATGGCTGGTATTAATGCTTGTTTAGCAATCGATGAAAAAGAGCCTTTGGTTTTTAGAAGAGATGAGGCGTATATTGGCGTTATGATAGATGATTTGGTTACAAAAGGGACTAATGAACCTTATAGAATGTTTACCTCAAGGGCTGAATATAGGCTACTTTTAAGAGAAGATAACGCGATTTTAAGATTAAGTAAATACGGACACCAAATCGGTTTAATAAGCGATGAAGAGATAAATGAGATAAATAAAATCCAAAATGAGATAAATGATGGAATGGAGTTTTTAAACACCCAGACTTTAACACCAAATAAGGAGACTTTGGAGTTTTTATCAAGCATTGGAGAAGAGAGCATAAAAGAGCGAGTAAGTTTGCAAAAAATCGTAGCAAGAGCAAGTTTTAACGAGCAAAAACTAGACACTTTAGCTCCAAATTTAGCCCATTTTAGCAAAAAAGCAAAAGAGCAGATTTTAATCGAATGTAAATATTTTAGCTATATCCAAAAGCAACTTAGCCAAATTGAACACATGAAAGCCCAGCTCGGAGTAAAAATCCCAGACGATTTTGATTTTCAAATATCAGGACTTAGCAACGAAGTGGTAGAGAAGTTAAAAAAGCATAAACCTAAAACTTTACACGCTGCGAGTAACATAAGTGGAATTACTCCAGCCGCTATTGATATATTGCATGTTTATATAAAAATGCACTCCAAGAAATAAATTCAAACTAAGATTTAAAAGAGCTTATTATAAGTATTTTACCTACATGAGCTCTTGATTATTAATCCATTATCCTAATTAAATTAGTGTGGTAATAATACTATTAAATCGTTATTACTGTAGTATTTAACATATAAGAAATGTTAAGTTTGGTTGTAATTATGAAAGTGTTCTAAGCTTACAAGAAGACTAATAAATATGTAAAAATTAAAAAAATTTCAAAAAAACCTTGACAAAATCATTTTTTTTGCGTATAATTCCACTTCATTTTTAAAAAAACGACTCGTTAGCTCAGCCGGTAGAGCATCTCCCTTTTAAGGAGGTGGCCGTTGGTTCGAATCCAACACGGGTCACCATTTTTTTATTGGTCGCTTAGCTCAGTTGGTAGAGCGCCACCCTTACAAGGTGGATGTCATAAGTTCGAGTCCCATTTTTACTTTTGGTGCGGCGGTAGTTTAGTTGGTTAGAATACCGGCCTGTCACGCCGGGGGTCGCGGGTTCAAGTCCCGTCCGCCGCGCCACTTTATATTATATTGACTCGTTAGCTCAGCCGGTAGAGCATCTCCCTTTTAAGGAGGTGGCCGTTGGTTCGAATCCAACACGGGTCACCATTTTTTTTATGGTTACAATTCTTATAAGATTTTTTATTTGGGTTATATTGACCCTTTCGTCTAGTGGCTCAGGACATTGCCCTTTCATGGCAAAAACATAGGTTCAAATCCTTTAAGGGTCGCCAATTATTTTGAATTGTTATAGTTTACAATTTTGATTTTACTATATTGATTTATCAAAATTTATTTTAGAAATATTTTTTTATTGGTCGCTTAGCTCAGTTGGTAGAGCGCCACCCTTACAAGGTGGATGTCATAAGTTCGAGTCTTATAGTGACCACCATTTTTACTTTTG
>PDWI01001984.1_pt1 | contig 31626 bp, 23 predicted proteins | sample 1430891 | NCBI WGS metagenome assembly PDWI01 (sample SAMN01162508, study PRJNA174530) | Oral metagenome, whole genome shotgun sequencing project. | biome: Marine environment; feature: Marine mammal; material: Swab sample of the gingival sulcus; isolation source: swab sample of gingival sulcus... | reverse complement strand
AGCCCAATCGTGCCGATGGTACTGCGTATAGTGGGAGAGTAGGTAGCCGCCAGTTTTCGCAGAAGAGCTGATTACATCAATGTAGTCAGCTCTTTTTTTGTTTGTTGTTGTTTTCCTCTTATTGTAAGTCGCGAGTATCATTTGGGAGAATTTATTTTTCTTTCAATAAGTGCTGAAAAAATTGTATCTTTGTTTGAAGTGTGGAATAATGTAATATAAGGATATATAATGAAGAATTTCATAGAAGAATTGCGTTGGAGAGGTATGATACACGATATGATACCAGGTACGGAGGAGTTGATGAAGAAAGAAAAAGTATCAGCTTATCTTGGTATTGACCCAACGGCAGATTCATTACATATAGGACATCTTGTTGGCGTGATGATGCTTCGTCATTTGCAATTAGCAGGGCATAGACCTATTGCTCTTATTGGAGGGGCAACAGGTATGATTGGAGACCCTTCAATGAAGTCGGCAGAGCGTAAACTCCTTGATGAAGAGACATTGCGTCATAACCAAGAAGCAATTAAGAAGCAGTTAGCAAAGTTCCTTGATTTTGATAGTGAGAAAGAAAACTCTGCCGTGCTTGTCAATAACTATGATTGGATGAAAGATTTTACTTTTCTTGAGTTTATTCGTGATATTGGTAAGCATTTGACTGTAAATTATATGATGGCGAAAGACTCTGTAAAGAAACGTTTGAGTGGCGAGAGCCGTGAGGGTATGTCTTTTACAGAATTTAGTTATCAGCTTCTTCAAGGCTATGACTATTTGCACTTGTACCGTCATTATGGTTGTCGTTTGCAAATGGGAGGTTCAGACCAATGGGGAAATATCACAACAGGAACAGAGCTAATCCGTCGTAAGGATTCGGGTGAAGCTTATGCTTTGACTTGTCCACTAATTACAAAAGCTGACGGAGGTAAGTTTGGTAAAACGGAGAGTGGTAATGTTTGGCTTGACCCTGAACGTACTTCGCCTTATGCTTTCTATCAGTTTTGGCTGAATGTGAGCGATGAAGATGCTAAGAAATATATCAAAATCTTTACGACGCTTACTCAAGAAGAAGTGAATACGCTTATTGCACAACAGGAAGCAGAGCCTCATTTACGTCCATTACAGAAGCGTCTCGCAGAAGAAATTACAGTAATGGTTCATAGCCGTGAGGAATATGACGCTGCTGTTGAAGCCTCTGCAATCTTATTCGGTCGTGGTACGAAGGAACAACTTCAGAAGCTTTCGGCTAAAATGGTTGCTTCTGTTTTTGAGGGTGTGCCTCAGTTTGAGCTTGAACGAGCAAAGCTTGAAACAGGTGTTAAGCTTATTGACCTCTTAACGGAAGAAACGGCTGTTCTACCTTCTAAGGGAGAGATGCGTAAGCTTGTTAAGGCAAATGGTCTTAGCTTGAATAAAGAGAAGGTTACAGATAGCGAAATTTTGATTACTACTAGTGAACTTATTGCAGAACGTTATCTCCTCGTTCAGAAAGGGAAAAAGAATTATTTCTTAATCATTGCAAAGTAGTGAATAGTTTGATATTCTGAAAGTAAAAGAATGCATAAGTTAGCAATCATCATCGTTAATTATCGTGTGCCATATTTTGTGGAGCAGGCGTTGCATTCTGTAATTGCCTCTTCTGAGGGATTGGATACAGAAATCTGGGTTGTTGATAACAACTCTAATGATGGTTCTATTGCTTACTTGAAAGAGCGTTTACCTCAATTTAATTACATTGCTAATCGTGAGAACCTTGGTTTTGCCAAAGCTAATAATCTTGCTATTAAGCAATGTAATAGTGAGTATATTCTACTTCTGAATCCTGATACGATTATTGCAGAAGATACTCTAGACCTATGTTTAAAGCACTTTGCTGAAAATCCCAAATGTGGAGCTTTGGGTGTGAAGATGCACGATATTCGTGGGTGTTATTTAAGGGAGAGTAAACGAGGTTTTCCCTCTGTCTGGCGTTCCTTTTGTAAATTTTCAGGTTTAACTACTATTTTTCCTCATTCAAAAATCTTTTCAGGATATTATTTAGGACATCTATCCGATGAGGAGGTGCAAGTTGTTGAAGCACTCTGTTTTGCCTATACAATGTTTCGCAAAGAAGCTTTAGATGAGGTTGGTTTACTTGATGAACGGTTCTTTATGTATGGAGAGGATATTGACCTCTCATATAGAATATCCAAGAGTTCTTATGAATGTCATTATTTCCCAACGACTATTATCCATTATAAAGGAGAAAGTTCGACCTTGGATAATAAAAAATATCAAGAGTCTTTCTATGGAGCAATGAGTTTATTTTTTGATAAATACTATGGTCAGAATAAGATATATCACTTTCTATTCGGTTCTTTAATTAAATTTATGATAAAATTTTTTGCCTTATTCTTTGTTATTAAGCACTCTGTTTGTTCAAAAAACAAGGTGCGGCGTACTATTAGAAGGGAAGTTTCTTTACCTTTATCTTCAGTACAAAAACACGAAGAATTGATACTTAAGGTTGAGCATAGCTATCGTACAATTATTGATAATATCGTTGCTTGTGAAGGATTGGAGTGTACTTTTCATCTAGCCTACAAGCAGGGTAGAGTCATATCTCCTAATAGTTAATTTAGAAGTGTTCATATTAGAATAAAAAATATGCATATATGGGGTTAGAAACGCTAGTGTCTAATGTTGAAGAGCAAATTAAATTCTCCGTCTTAATGTCCGTTTATGGTAAGGAGGAAGCGGAATTTTTAAATGAAAGTCTCAATTCAATATTTACACAAACTTATCCAGCAGAACAAGTAGTTTTGGTTTGTGACGGAGAACTGACAGATGATTTAGAAGAAGTAATTGATAGGTATAAAGAGCAGTATTTTGATGTTCTTCAGCTTGTTCGTAAAGACAAGAATGAGGGACTTGGTTTGGCTCTACGTGAAGGCTTGCAATATTGTCGTAATGAATGGGTTGCTCGTATGGATGCTGATGATATTGCTTTGCCTAATCGTTTTGAAGAACAGTTTGCATACTTAAAAGAGCATCCAGAGGTTGATGTCTTAGGTTCTTCAATTATAGAGTTTAATGCTCTTGAAGGCGATAGTTGTTATCAACGCTTACTCCCTGAAGAGCATCAGGACATTATACAATTTGCGAAGCGACGGAATCCCTTTAATCATGGAACTATGGTTTTTAGAAAATCAAAAGTTTTAGCAGTCGGAAGTTATGTTGATGTTCTTTATTTTGAAGATTACCATTTGATTATTCGCTTGATACAAGGTAATGCTATTCTCCATAATTTAACTAAACCTTTACTACGTTTTCGCTTTAATGACAATACGCTTTCACGTCGTAGTGGCTTTTTTTATTTCAAAAAAGAATATGCTTTTATGAAAGAATGTCGTCGTCTAAACTTTCTCTCTAATGGAGAGTTTTTTGTTAATACTTCTATTCGTTTTATTCTAAGGATTTTACCTGCTGGGATTTTATCTAGTTTTTATAGAAAAAAACTAAGGAATCTTGTTAAATAATTAAGTTCCCAGTATCAAATGAAGAAAATTGTATATTTAATCCAGCATTTATACTCTTCTGCGGGTATGGAGCGTGTGCTAAGCGTTAAAGCTAACTATTTAGCGGAGCAGGGGTATGATATTACGATTATTACGACAGACCAAAAAGGACGTAATCCTTATTTTGCTCTAGATAGTAGGATTAAGCTTTATGATTTGGCAATTAACTATGAGGAGAATAATGGTAAATCTATTTGGAATAAGCTCTTTAATTACCCAATAAAGCAGTTATCTTATCGTAAACAACTAACTAAATTACTACAAAGGCTTAAAGTAGATATTGTTATTTCTACTTTTGGTCAAGAAGCTTCGTTTTTACCTAAAATCAAAGATGGTAGTAAGAAACTCTTAGAATATCATTTTTCCAAACTAAAACGCTTTGACTATGGACGAAAAGGTTTGTGGCATATCATCGATAATTGGCGAACACATAATGAAATTAGCATCGTAAAATCTTATGATAAGTTTGTTGTTCTGACAAAGGAAGACCAAGCTCTTTGGGGCGACTTGCCAAATATCATTTCAATTTCAAACCCTTTACAAAAAGCTTGTTCTAAGATGCCTAATTATAATGCAAAACGTGTTATGGCAGCGGGGCGACTTTCTTATGAAAAGAATTTCAGTGAACTTATTCATATTTGGGCAAAACTTACTACTAAATATCCTGATTGGACTTTAGATATATTTGGAGATGGACGACAACGTGAGACTTTACAAAAGCAAATAGAGGACTTGAACCTAATCAATGTTGTAAAACTTCATCATTCAACGAGTAGTATAGAAGATGAATATCTCAAAAGTTCAATCTTTGTGATGACTTCACACTATGAAGGTATGCCAATGGTTTTGCTTGAGGCACAGGGGATTGGCTTACCTATTGTAAGCTATGCTTGTCAATGTGGTCCTCGTGATATTATAACAGATGAGGTCAATGGTTTTTTGATTAAGCCTCAAAATCAAGAAGATTTTGTAATACGTCTGAGCCAACTAATGGATAGCTTAGCACTTAGGCAGACTATGGGAATTGAGGCTAAGAATAATTCAAAGAAATTTCTAATCCAAGAGATTATGTCCAATTGGGAAAGCCTCTTTGCTGAAGTCTAATGTTTAATTATCTTTAGTCCATACTTCATCTAAGCTATGAGTACAGAACTTTACTATCTATTATTTAGTGTCAGTATCATTACTTTTCTTTCTATTGCTAGTTTGTACAAAGATGCAGAAGTCTATTGTAAGTTCTTTATTTGGCTCATAATGACGCTTTTTGCAGGACTTAGAGTTGGAATAGGGATAGATTATCCAAACTATTTATCTACTTATACGGATCATCTAAGTCATACTTTTGTTACGTATGAGCCTTTTTGGCAAATTTTTATAAAGTTCTATTCTTATTTATCCTTTCCTTTTCATATATGGCTTTTGACCATTGCAGGGCTTACTTATTATGTATTCTTTAGAGCATTAAAGGCTTGGGGAGTTAATTGGGGTTTAGCTGTAATTGCTTATATTTTAATTTACAGAGGTTATTTTGAATCCTTAAATACTGTTCGGCAAACAGTTGCAATTGTTTTTGTTTTATGGAGCTTGGCTCACCTCTATAAGAAAACTTATTGGAAGTTTACTCTTTTAGTTTTATTGGGAGGATTGTTTCATCGTTCAGCCTTTTTATGTTTGCCTATCTTACCGATTATTAACTATTCTTGGTCTCGTCGGACGCTACTAGTAGTTTTGTTTAGTAGTTTGTTTATTGGGATGTTTTTCCTTAAAGACTTTCTTTTCTTATTCAAAGGGCTGATGCCTTCAACTTATCAGGTGTATCTTGATGATATGTCTATATGGGAGACGGAAGGTGCTACAGGTATTTTTCATATATTTTTGAATTTCGTTGCTTTGGGAATGCTATTTTTCCTCTATGAAGGGAGTGATGAAGAAAATAAGCGAATTCCTGTCTTGATACGAATGGTTATCGGTTCTATAGCCATTTACAATATCTTTCAGAATTTTGCACCTGCAATGAGGTTAATGAATTATCCTTTTACTGCATTTTTTATCCTTATTCCTATTGGGGTTTTATCTAAGAATAAGTTATCAATTAGGCTTTTATCCTTGTTTACGCTTATTGGCTTTTCTGCTTTTACGATTAAAGACCTTTCCAATCCTAAAGAACCATTTGTTTATTATCAAACGATACTAGACTCTACAAATCCTGAACCACATATTGAGTTGAAACGTCAAGAGCTTGATTTAGATTCTTTACAAAGGAACTAAAATCTAAGCTCTCTGAACTTTTTCATAGCCAAAACACCACAAATCCGCCCTCACAGAGGGTTTTATTTTTTGCCTAAATACGACAAATCGGAACAGCCGCAGGCTGTTTAATTAAGTATTTGATAATTAAGCCTATATGATTGTCTAAGTTTGTTGAAAAAGTCTTCCCAGAAACTTTTCAAAGTTTTCCGTATAAGTTGAGAAAGTTTTCCCAGAAACTTTTTTGATTATTCCCTCACACTTTTCAAACTTCTCCAAGTATCACAAATCAGAATACCTTTTGACGCTTTTCTTAAAGCTTTAATACCTAAATTCAAGTAATAAATGCTTATCTTTGTAGCTATCATTTTAAAAATAAAATAACTCTAATATAAAGTATGGCATTACAATGCGGTATCGTTGGTTTACCAAATGTGGGGAAATCAACTCTTTTTAATTGTCTATCAAATGCAAAAGCCCAATCGGCTAACTTCCCTTTCTGTACTATTGAACCAAATGTAGGGGTAATTACTGTTCCTGATGAAAGATTGAATCAACTAGCAGAAATAGTTAAGCCACAGCGTATTCTGCCTACAACGGTAGAGATTGTGGATATTGCAGGTCTTGTGAAGGGAGCTAGCAAAAATGAAGGTTTGGGAAATAAGTTCTTGGCTAACATTCGTGAAACAGATGCTATCCTGCACGTGCTACGTTGCTTTGATGATGATAACATTACGCACGTTGACGGTTCGGTTGACCCAATTAGAGATAAAGAGGTTATTGATACAGAACTTCAGCTCAAAGACCTTGAGACGATTGAAAATCGTCTGCTTAAGGTTACGAAGCAAGCGAAGACAGGGGGTGATAAGTTGGCTAAGCAAACTTACGACGTTTTGATGAAGTATAAGGAAGCTCTTGAGCAAGGTCTAAATGCTCGTTCGGTTACTTTTGAGACAAAAGACGATATTAAGATTGCTCACGACCTTTATCTTTTGACAAGTAAGCCTGTACTTTATGTTTGTAACGTTGATGAAGCTTCGGCGGTGAGTGGCAATAAATATGTAGAGCAAGTGCGTGAGGTTGTGGCTAAAGAAGATGCTGATATTTTGGTTGTAGCGGCAAAGATTGAGAGCGAGATTGCGGAGCTAGAGACTTACGAAGAACGAGAAATGTTCCTTGGTGAGATTGGTTTGGAGGAGTCTGGAGTGGCTCGTTTGATTAAAGCTGCTTACCAATTACTTGGTCTTGAAACTTACTTCACTGCAGGGGTACAAGAAGTTCGTGCTTGGACTTATCCTCGTGGGGCAAAAGCTCCTCAATGTGCAGGCGTAATTCACTCGGACTTTGAGAAGGGCTTCATTCGTGCAGAGGTCATTAAGTTTGAAGACTTTATTCATTATGGTAGTGAAGCTGCTGTCCGTGAGGCAGGTAAACTTGGCGTTGAAGGGAAAGAATACGTTGTACAAGACGGCGATATTATGCACTTCCGCTTTAATGTCTAAAGCATAAATTCGATTATTTAAGAAAGGCAGAAGAGCATAGCTCTTCTGCCTTTCTTGTAGAAAAGAAAAACCTCATCTCTACCTTATTACAGGTGGAGATGAGGTTGTCGGGATGACAGGATTCGAACCTGCGACCACACGCCCCCCAGACGTGTACTCTAACCGGGCTGAGCTACATCCCGAATGAAGAGAATATTCTCTTATTTTCGCCTGCAAATATAGTCTCTTTTTCTTTATCTGCCAAATGCCTCTCGATAAAAATCTAAGCCTTCTTCAAGTAACTGCTCGTCTTTGATAATTAGTTCCTCAAGCTCGCCTAAATCTTTAAGTCCCATTATACTGATATAGCCTTTTTGATTCTTCTTGTCAGACTTCATTAAACTTATGATTTCCTTGTAAGACTTGCAGAGATAAGTGTAGTGTGGATAGATTTCTCTTGTAATAGAGTTGAGCTGACTAAGAAGTTTTTTTTGACTTTTTAAGCCAAAATGAGCGTAACTAATATAAAGTTCAATAAGTAAACCTATGACTACAGCCTCTCCGTGTAGCAAAGCTTGTTTATCATTTATATGACTAAAACTCTCTAAAGCGTGTCCGATAGTATGCCCGAGGTTTAGGTATTTTCTTTTGCCTTGCTCGAAACAATCTTCCTCAACAATCTTATTTTTATAATCAATTGAAAGTTTAACGATGTCAAGCCATTCTTCAAAGCTTAGAAATTGAGGGGCTTCAGTTCTGAGAACTTTATTCCAAAGTTCACCTCCTGCTAGGAGAGCCGTTTTAATCACTTCTCCATAACCTGAATAAAGCTCGCCTAAAGGTAAAGTTTCTAAGAAGTCTACATCAATACAAACCTCAATAGGCGAATGAAAAGCTCCGATTAAATTCTTTACATTATCAAAGTTTATGCCCGTTTTTCCGCCGACAGAAGCATCAACCATTGCAAGGAGAGTTGTGGGTACATTTAGCGTTCTGATACCACGCATATAAGTCGCTCCGACAAAACCGCCTAAGTCTGTTGTCGTTCCTCCTCCTATATTTATCAGTAGCGATTGTCTCGTTGCTCCTGCATCTTTGAGCCATTGCCATAGCTCTTGCATTTGCATAATTGTTTTACAGCTTTCTCCTGCTTGGATTAGCCGAAGCTTTGTTTTTTGATTATCTAGCAGTGTGATAAGAGGACGAAGCTTAACTTCTTGATGCTTAAAAACTTCTTCATCACAAAGGATAAAAAGACAATCGTAAGTTAGCCCTTGTAGATAAGGAACTAACTTACGATTGATAATATCACGTCCGAAGAACATTTAGCTAAGGCTTAATTCACTAAGAATTTGTTCTGTAGCAAGTTCTAATCCTTCAGCCTTGCGTCCGCCTGCGGTAGCAAAGTGAGCTTGTCCGCCGCCGCCGCCTTGGATATGCTTCGCTGCAGAACGAAGTAGGGTAGAGGCGTTCCAAGAGTTTTGCTCTACTAAGTCTTTACTAATCATCAAGCTTAAGCTACATTTCTCAGGACTGTCTGCACCACTGCCAATAAAGACAAAAGGCTCTTTTACTTCTCCTAGGAGTTGGAAGGCAATATCTTTAGCAATAGCCGAACTAACTTCTTTCTGTATGAAGATACGCACTCCATTTTTGCGTATTTCTTCCTTGAGAAGGTCTGCTTTAAGCCTTGCAATACGTTCTTTTTGTACAGCTTCCATTTGCTTACTTAGAGCTGAATGCTCGTCAATAAGTTTCTTGATAGCTGTAATCAGTTGAGGACTGTTATTGAATGATTGCTTAACTTCGCTAAGCAAATCTTCCTGTTCGTAAGCATATTTTTCGGCAGCTACTCCTGTTACTGCTTCCACACGGCGAATACCTGCAGCTACAGAACTCTCGCTAATGATACGGAAGTAACCAATAGCTCCTGTTGATTTAATGTGTGTACCTCCGCATAATTCTATAGAATCTCCGTACTTAACGACACGTACTTCATCGCCATACTTTTCGCCAAATAGAGCCATTGCTCCCATTTCTTTGGCTTCGTTAATGCTTACGCTTTCAAATAATTCCAAAGAGGCATTCTCACGAATACGTTGATTAACGCTTTGTTCTATTTTACGCAAGTCTTCGGCTTCTACTTTGCTGAAGTGTGAGAAGTCAAAACGCATTAAGTCAGAAGAAACTAACGAACCTTTTTGTTCAACGTGAGCACCAAGATATTCTCTTAGAGCCTTATGTAGCAAATGCGTCGCTGTATGATTGGCTTCTGCTTGTCTTCGCTTAGCCACGTCAATCTGAGCTGTGAAGTTTGCTTGCAGGTTTTCAGGTAATTTCTTCATCAAATGAACGCAAAGTTTATTCTCGCTCTTTGTATCAAAGATTTCGTATTTCTTCTCTCCGTCAGAGATATAACCGCTATCTCCTACCTGTCCTCCCATTTCGGCATAGAAAGGCGTTTGACTAAGCACGACTTGATAGTATTCTTTCTTCTTCTGAACGATTTTACGATAACGTAGAATTGTAGTGGGACAAGCATCTTGTTCATAACCCACAAAAATACTTTCGCCCTCTTCTACAATCTGCCAATCGCTGGCATCAATTGCGGCAGCGTTCCTTGCTCTTGCTTTCTGCTCTTGCATAGCCTTGTCAAAGCCCTTTTCATCAACAGATAAACCTTGCTCGTGTAGAATTAAAGCTGTTAGGTCTAATGGGAAACCGTAAGTGTCGTAAAGCACAAAAGCATCTTGACCTGAAAGTTTTGTTTCTTTACCTTCTTTTTTTAGCTCTTCAATTTTGCCTTCAAGCATTCTGATTCCTACTTCGAGTGTACGTAAGAAGCTATCTTCCTCTTCCTTAATCACTCGTTTAATCAGCTCTCTATTATGCTCAAGTTCTGGATAAGCTTCTCCCATTACTTCAATAAGAACAGGCAGAAGTGTGTACATAAAGGCATCTTTTCTGCCTAGGAAAGTGTAGCCATAGCGAACGGCACGGCGAAGAATACGGCGAATTACGTAACCCGCTTTAGCATTAGAAGGTAATTGTCCGTCAGCGATAGAGAAAGCAATCGTACGGATATGGTCAGCAATCACACGCATAGCGATGTCTGTATCCTTGTTAGAACCGTATTCGATGCCTGTCAGCGTTGCAATTGATTGAATAATAGGCGTGAAGACATCGGTATCATAGTTTGAAGTCTTGCCTTGTATTGCCATACAAAGACGCTCAAAACCCATACCAGTATCAATCACTTTATTAGGGAGAGCATCAAGAGAACCGTCAGCCTTTCTATTATATTGCATAAAGACCAAGTTCCAAATCTCAATTACTTGTGGGTGCTCCTTATTAACCAATTCTACTCCTGAAATAGCACTGCGTTCTTCTTCCGAACGGAGGTCAATATGGATTTCCGAACAAGGTCCGCAAGGTCCTTGGTCGCCCATTTCCCAGAAGTTATCCTTTTTATTACCATTAAGAATGCGTTCTTCAGCAATCAAGCTTTTCCAAATATCAAAAGCTTCGCTATCTCGCTCAAGTCCTTCGCTTTCTGCTCCTTCAAAAATTGTTACGTAAAGTCGTTTTTTATCAATCTTAAGCACTTCTGTTAGGTATTCCCACGCCCAAGCAATCGCTTCTTTTTTGAAGTAATCCCCAAAAGACCAGTTCCCCAACATCTCAAACATTGTATGGTGATAGGTATCGTGTCCAACCTCTTCTAGGTCGTTGTGCTTACCACTTACACGCAAGCACTTCTGCGAATCCGTAACACGAGGATACTTAATCTCTGCGTGTCCGAGGATTATATCCTTAAACTGGTTCATACCAGCATTAGTAAACATCAGCGTAGGGTCATCTTTGATAACCATTGGTGCTGACGGCACTACTTTATGTCCTTTATTTTCAAAGAATACTTTGAACGATTCTCTTATCTCTTTAGATGTCATTTTATAGCAATTCCTTATGTATTGTAATTCAAGCTACAAAGATAATTATTTTTTAAGATATTTACTTAAAATACAAGGGGCTTGCAAGGGTATCAACTCTTGTAACTTTAGAGTTTGCTAATGCAATAAAAAAGCGATGCTGAAATAATTCTTAATTGCCTAGGGAGGGGCGACCTGCGGTTCTTAACTAGAAAGAGTTCCGATTTGTGGCATTTGGCTAAGTTTGGAAAGAGTGAGGGAATAGTCAAAAAAGTTTTCCCAGAAACTTTTTGAAGTTACACGGAAAACTTCCGAAAGTTTTCGGGGAAACTTTTTTAACAAAATCAAGTCGTTGTATACTCTTGATTATTAGGGATTTAATAAAACACTCTGCGAGTGTTCTGATTTGTGATATTTGTTAGAGAAATAAGCTCCTCAGTGAGGGTTGTTTTTTAGGTTTTAAGCTGAAAAATGATTACTTTTGTTATTTGAAATGTTATCGTTTAATTTTATTATTGAGTAGAATTATAATACAGATTAAATTGCTAACATATTTTTGAGCCAATGCTTAGTTTAAGCCATTCCTTATCATAAAAAACGTTGTATTTTATGATAAGTTTGCCCATAAGGAGTTTTTGTGTTTAGTCTAAATCCTTATTGTTATGGCACTTAAGTATTGTATTTATAAACAATGAAAATTATTTGAGTATGGCAGAATTAAATGAAAAAGTGCCAAAAGAACAAGAAGTTAGCCTTTCCCCTGAAGACGGGATTACACATATTTTAGGAGGAATAACTAACGCCGACCTTATTGATTTGTTGACGGAATGGCGAATGGAGAACTCCCTTTATATCTATCCGCTAATGGAGATGAAGGGTTATGAAATAGATTATTCTTATGACTCAGTTCGTTTTTCGCACGCTAAACAAGAACCTTTTGAGGTTGCAGTCAAGAGCTTAAAGGAACTTTGTTTCAAGGCAGTTAAGGAGCGTCCTGTAACGCCTAATCTTGAGCGTGTCTTAGGAAGCTATCTTAAGTGTAATGTTCAGCAAACTTATTGTGTTTTTGACCAATGGGGGTATTTCCCGAATGGAAATAAGGAAGTTTTAGCGACTGAAGAACCTGATGTTTTCATCGTAGATAAGCAACGGAAGGTTGCTGTTTCGCATACAAGCTTGCTTGCTAAGTTGAATGAGTTATTGCAACTGAATGAGGTAACCAATGCTAAGTATGTTCAGCTTTGGCAAGGCTATAGAGTGGGCATTGCAGAGCCTTATCCTGAGGAGTTTGCAAAGGTTTTGCTCTCTGACAAGCCGTTAAGGAGCGAACTTGCTCAAAACTTTTATCATAGAGATAGTTATGGTATCTGTTTTGTGGAGCTAAGTGGCAAGCGAGTGCTTCGTATCCCTTCGCACGTTATCAAGGATTTGACTGCGGTAAAGCTTGATTTTGTTGCGAAAGAAGAGCCTAAACCAATTAAGGAAGAGCAGGCAAAGACACAGTCCGAAGAGCAAGCTATCGCTCCTCCAGTAGTAAAAGTTGAGCAAGAAACAAAGCAAGAGGAGACGACAAAAAGTAAACAAAATGATAAGTCTGCTGAACAGAATAATCAGCAGAATAGAGCCGAGCGAGGAAAGGCAAATAACCGCTCAGGAGCTAATAATCAGCGTCAGAATAATGGTCGTCGTGGTCGCTATGATAATGCTCAGCGAGGAGCTAAGCATAATCCGAAGTTCAATACAGAGCGTTACTTGATTAGTGAGGAAGAACTGAACTACATCGTTCCTATTGGTTGGCGTAATCAGTTGCTTAATCTTGGAGGTTTTGGGCAGTTTGTTCTTGATATTTGGATTGCTTTTAAGTTAGTCGCTCGCATTCGCAAGCACAGAGACTAAGTCCTTAATCCAATAGAAATTCAAAAGCTAGGGTGTGTCCATACGACACACCCTAGCTTTTGTTTTAAGTTTTGTGATGAAAAGTTGGAGGGAGCTTTAGTCTTCTACAGGGAAAACATTGATAGCTTGAATGCGACCTCCTGCTGCTTTTTGGATTTGATAGATGACTTTTGTGCCAATCTCTAAGTCGTAGAACTGCTCTTCGTCAAGCATATTGCGGTAGTAAAGGAAGACATTCGCAGGCGAACGCTTGATGAAAGCAAAACCTTTTGCCTTGACAACGTTCGTAATCTCGCCGATGTATTCTTCTCCTTCTACAAGTTCGCTTTCTTCTTTCGTTTCTTCGGCTGGCTCTTCTTCTTTGACTGCTGTTGTGTGAACCGTTTTGATTGTACGCTCTTCAATCGGAATCTTGGGAGCATCCTTAATCTTATCCATTAAATCGTTGAGCTTGCTTGAGCTTTCGTCTTCCGAATGATGAAAAATAGTCGGAGCAGTAGGCTTTACTTCTGCTTTAACTTCTTCCTCTTCAAGCGTGAGCGTTAGGATTGCGTCAGCAAGTTCTCTTAGTTCTTCGTTGAGTTTGAGTTCTGCTTTAGACGTTTCTACCTGATAAATAAGCGTTTCAATGCCTAGTCTATTTAGCGTATGCACAAGCTCTGTATACTGATTGCTTTGAACGAAAAGGCAGACAGTCGTTAGCTCTTTCTTAATGATTTCGCTCAGAACTTTCAGCGTAAGGCTATTCTGTAAATAAGCCTCTTTTAGTCCTTTTTGATTTTCTTGAATAAGTTTGCTTGTGAGTTCGTAATAGCGAGCGATGAACAGGTCGTCAATGTATTGCTCCTCAAGAGCTTCCTGTGTGATGAACTTAGAGGCAGTAAGAGAAGTTGCTTGCCTGTAAGTAATCAAATGCTTGTCAATCAGTAAAGCCGTCTCTACGCCAAAGTCCTCCTCAAGGGCATCTTCCAAATGCTCCTCCAGTCGCTTAGGGTTAATCGCTTCTCCAACGACTTGATGTAGTGAACTATAATAGCTTTTATCCACGAAAAAGCCAACACGTTTGATTTGTTTGTTTTCTAAATGTTTCATCTCAGTTTAATTTTTAATTGTTATCTAATTTTGAGTGTTACAAGGGTAAGAATAGCCAAGATAATGCCGATAAGGAAGAAACGCATCGTAATCTTTGGCTCAGGGAGAGCAGTCTCAGGCTTATTATAGTAGCAATTACTCTCTTTTGCTTCCTTTTGGTAGTGGTGATGTAGTGGGGTCATTCGGAAAATACGTTTGCCTTCGCCTGTTTTTCTTTTGGTATACTTGAAGTATGCAACCTGAATAACCACAGACAAAGCTTCGGCAAAGAAGACGCCACAAAGCAAGAAAAGGAGTAATTCTTTGCGGACAAGAATCGCAAAAACTCCGATAATTCCGCCAAGGCAAAGGCTACCCGTATCACCCATAAAAACTTGTGCAGGATAGCTATTATACCAAAGGAAACCGAGCGTTGCTCCGACAAAAGCAGCAGCGAAAATCGTTAGTTCTTCTGCTCTAGGGATAAACATAATATCCAAATAACTGGCCATTCCATAGTGCGAGGAAATGTAGGCAAAAACGCCTAAGACTACGCCGACAATAGCCGAAAGTCCCGTAGCTAAGCCGTCCAGTCCGTCCGTGAGGTTTACGGCGTTGGAGGTTAGCGTAACGATGAAGATTGTTACCCCAATGAAGAACAATATGCCCATTACTTGCCCCACAGTTCCGTCAAAAGGCAGAACGTCCAGATAGTCTAATGTATTGTGCTTGATGAAAGGGATTGTCGTTTCAAAGCTTTTGCTTGCTTCTTCTGTAAAACGAATTGCTTTTGTGCCGTTCTCAAGTGTAATCTCTTTGTTCTGCTTAATCACTACATCTGGACTTTGCCATAAAGTAATGCCGACGATAGCTCCAAGGATTACTTGAACTATAATCTTGTACCAGCCGTTGAGTCCGTCCTTGTTCTTTTTTAGTTTTTTGAGCCAATCATCAAGGAAGCCCAAAGCTCCCATTAAGACCGTCGTGATAATCATCAAAATGATATAGATGTTTGTTAGCTTGGCGAAGAGTAAAGTAGGAACAAGTATGGCTAAGATGATAATTAGTCCGCCCATTGTTGGTGTTCCTCTTTTCTCCATTTGCCCTTGAAGTCCGAGGTTTCTAATCTCTTCTCCTATCTGCTGACGCTGTAGAAAGCGAATGATGCGTTGTCCTAGGATTGCGGTTAGAATAATGGAAATAATGAGCGTCAAGCCTACACGAAAGGAAACGTAACTATAGAGGTTATGCCCTGGAAAATTATATTTTGATAGGTATTCAAATAGATGATACAGCATTGTCTTTTCTTATTAGCGTTCTGTTTCAAATTGTTGTTTAAGGACTTCTCTATCATCGAAGTCGTGCTTAATTCCATTTATTTCTTGATAAGTCTCGTGTCCTTTCCCTGCAATGAGGATTAGGTCGCCCTCACGAGCAAGGGTACAAGCCGTGCGAATTGCCTCAGCTCTATCAGTGATTGATAGTACCCTTCCTTCCTCTCCTTGAGGAATGCCTGCTTTCATATCCTGAAGAATAGCTTGCGGGTCTTCTGTGCGAGGATTGTCAGAGGTTAGGATAACTTGCTCACTTCCTTTGAGAGCTTCACGGGTCATTAGAGGGCGTTTGCCTTTATCTCTGTCGCCTCCACAGCCAACGACACAAATAATTCTTGCACCTTGTCCTTTGCTATTCTGTCTAAGCGTGCTGAGCGTTTCCAAAACGTTTGTTAAAGCGTCTGGCGTGTGTGCATAATCCACAAAAGCGGTGTAGCCTTTCTTTGGAGACTTGAAGGTCTCTAAGCGTCCGTCCACAGAACGAAGTTGCGAGAGATGACAAAGAACCTCCTCTTCCTCTAAACCAAGCAACTTAGCTACTCCGTAAACGGCTAATAGATTATAAGCGTTGAATTGTCCTACAAGGCGAACGGCGATTTCTTGTTTATTTAGCTCAAGTAAGGTATAGTCTGCTTGCTGTTCAAGGATTTGTGCTTTGAAGTCTGCAAGGCTATGCAGGGCGTAGCTTAAGCGTTTTGCTTGACAATTTTGGAGCATTACTTCGCCATTCTTATCATCAATGTTTGTTAGAGCGAAAGCATTTTTGCTTAAGTTATCAAAGAAAGTTTTCTTTGCTTTGAGATATTCAGCCGTCGTGCCGTGGTAGTCCAAGTGGTCTCGGCTAAGATTTGTAAAGACTCCTCCTGCAAACTCAAGCCCAGCAATGCGATATTGTGCTACTGCGTGCGAACTTACCTCCATAAAGACGTGCGAGCAACCTTTGTCTCTCATCTCGGCAAGAAGTTTCTGCAGTTCAAGAGGCATTGGCGTTGTGTGGCTTGTTGGTCTAGCTTCTTCTCCAATATAATTGCAGACGGTACTAATCAAACCAACGTGATAACCCGCAGAAAGAAAAAGTTTGTAGAGTAGGGTCGCAATGGTTGTTTTGCCATTTGTACCTGTAATGCCCACGACTTTTAAGTCTTGTGAGGGATTGCCATACCAAGCAGAGGCTAGATAGCCTTGTGCCTCATAACTATTTGGGACTAAAATATAACTAATAGCTTCGTCTAATTGCTTTGGTAGTTCCTCGCAAACAATAGCTTTAGCTCCTTGCTTAATCGCTTGCTCAATGTATTGATGTCCGTCAACTCTTGCTCCTCTTAGGGCAATAAATAGTGTCCCCTCTCTGACGGCTCTTGAGTCCGCCGTGATTGAATTTAGCTCAAGCTCCTGTTCATTTATAATTTCTAGTTTAGAGGCGAAAGCTTTACCTCCAAGCTTTTTTATCTCGTTTATGAGTTTACTAAGTAACACTTATTCTCTATTTTAATGTTAATCTAATTGTCGTTCCTTTCTTTATTTTGCTACCAAAAGGAATGTTTTGCTTCACAACTTTTCCATTTCCTTCGAAACGCACTTGATAGCCACATTGATTAGCTAAATAATGTGCATCGCTAGGCGTTAGACCGATGAAAGAGGGTAAAGTCTTTGGTCGCTCGGAAGGGAGCTGTTTTTCTTTTTTATGGAGCTGTGTTTCTTTTTTATTTAGTGTAAGCGAGTGTTGCTTATTGCCTTGAATAAGCTTAGGCTCTCCTAAAGGAAGGAGACGCTCTGCAAGGTTTTTGATGACTGGTCCTGCACTAGAACCTCCGTGAGGATTTGTTCCATTCGGACAGCGGTCAAGCACTGCAATACAAGTATATTTGGGTGCTTCAGAAGGGAAGAAACCACAGAAAGCAACACGCTTATGCGTCTTACCAATCTCGGCTGTGGCACTCTTACCACTAATGGCAATCAACTCACTACCCACGTGTCTATGTCCTGTTCCTCCCTTTTCTGCGACTACAGAGCGTAACATCGCCTGCACTTCCTGAGCTGTTTGAGTTTTGCAGATAGCCTCTTTTACTACGATAGGTTGAAAGTCTTGAATGATATGTTCATTGCCGTCTTTATCCTTTTCGGTAACTTGACTAACAATGTAAGGCTTCATCAATCGACCATTGTTGGCTACGGCGTTGTAGAAGTTTACCATATATATAGAAGGGATAAGGGCATAATAACCAAAAGTTACATTCGCAAAGTCCACGGCAGAGAACCCTCCACGTAGCTTATTGCCCCATTTATCTTTAGGAGCTTCTGCATCACGCTCTTGCCAAGTCATTATTTTAGGTTTCTTTGCTCCGAAAATGGGGAAGTCCAAATCATAATCAAAGCCAATGCCTTTAAGTTTCTCTACATATTGATTAAAGCCTTCTTTCTTCTGTGCATAGGTTTCGTGCTTATCCCAATAATGTTCTGTGATAATCTTCGCAATACCAATGTTACTAGAATACTTAATGACTTGAGTCGCAGTAATCTTACCAAAGCCTCCACGCTTCCAATCGCTTCGGATACTTCCGCCAAACTTCCACTTTCCATTGCCTGTATCAACGATGTCGTCAGGTCTTACTAGTCCTTCGTCAAGGGCAATGAGCATACTTGCCGTCTTGATTGTAGAACCGGGTTGAATCATATCAAAGAGTGCGTGGTTATAATCTTCAACATAATAGGCATTACCCTTCCAAACTTTCCTATCTAAGTTCACAATCGCTTTAATCGCTCCTGTCTTAACTTCAAGAAGAATTGCGTGTCCTGATTGGGCTTTGTAAGTAAGACATTGCTTTTCTAGTTCGGTATGCAGAATGTTTTGCATATTCATATCAAGCGTAGTATGCACATTATAGCCGTTGATAGCCTTAACGATAGAATCCTCTTTCAGCACTACACCGCAAGATTTGGTTACAAGCTTAGTGCCAACTCTTCCTCTAAGTAAAGAATCTAAGTACAACTCCATACCCGAGCGTCCGTGGCTATAATGAACGCTGTCTCGCTCTTCGAAGCAAGTGCCTATTGTGGCATTAGCAAGCCGTCCGAAAGGATAATCTCTAGCAAACTCAATATAACGAGCTGTGTTGTACATATACTTGAGTAAACTATAGTATTTTTTCTTCTTGCCTGTCTTTTGTTCAATAGCTTTATCGCTTTGTCTTTTAATCGCTTTAAAGGGGACTTGAGCTACGAGTTCTTGATAGCTTGCCCAATCTATTGAAGGATTGCTCTGACGCGTGTAGCCAAGCATTGGAATATCTCGGTTGTTCAGCTCGCCATTCTTTTTACGCTGAATTTTACCTTTTCGCCAAGAAGCTCTTAGTTTCCTTTTATTCAATCCATACTTCCTACCTAAATTCGTTTTATCACAAATCGTAACCGCAAGGCTATCCAGTTCGTCTTCTAATAGAAGATTGAGGCTGTCTACTTCCTTTTTGTATTGGATAGAATCTCTATAACGGCTAACAGATGTCGCCGTCAAGATGTCTGATTGAAAGTCTAAAGTCAGCTTGTAGCGTGGCACTTCCATACTGATGATACGCCCGTCACTAGCTAATATGTCTCCTCTTTTGGCGTTTGTAAAATCGGTATAACTCCTTTCTTTGATAAAGGCTGAAGAGCGAATTTCTTGCCCTGTAGAGCCAAAGATGATTGTTAACATCACGCCTATTAGTATGAGGATAATAAGAGCGAGTATTGAGAAAATCTTATAAGCCTTACTAAGGCTACCCCAAGTACGTTGTAATAAATTCATTGTTCTTTAATCTTTTGCCTTAATTATTTCATTGAATCTATTAGTAGTATTGGCGTCTCTTTAGAGTCTTCAAGGTTTAACTTATTCTTTTGAATAGCTTTGAAGATTTCCTCATTGGCTTTCAGCTTTGCTAGTTCGGAGCGTTGATAGGCTCTTTTTTCTTTAGTACGAATAAGCTTTTGTTTAAGTCTTGAAATCTTTTTTTCCTTCTTATCCTCTTCAATGCCGTGATAATTATTCAACATAAAAGCCAAAACAATAGCTAGAAGAACTAATCCTCCTTTGAAAATTATGTTTTCGTAATTTCTTTGAATTTTGCTTGAGAATAGCTTGTCAAATTTCATTATAATTCTTGTTTTTCGGCTTAACTTAATTCGGCAACTCTTAACTTAGCTGAGCGAGAGCGTGGGTTCTCCTCTAGTTCTTGAGCAGAAGGAGTAATCGGTTTGCGTGTGATAATCTTCCATTTACTACGTCCTCCTCCATAGATTTGTTGCTCTAGTTCATTGCTCTCTGTCGCAGACTTGAGGAAGTTTTTCACAATTCTATCCTCAAGCGAATGGTAAGTAATCACGACTAAACGCCCTCCTTTCTTGAGGACGGAGAGACAAGCTTCAAGCATTTCTTCCAAAGCTCCTAGTTCATCATTCACTTCAATGCGAATAGCTTGGAAGAGCATACTCATCTGTTTCTTCTCATCTTTAGGACGCAAACAAGGACGCACAACCTCTAGGAGTTGCCCAACGGTCTTGATAGGGCTTTCGCTACGTGCCTGAACTATGCGACGAGCGATTTGACGGCTTTGCTTTAGCTCTCCGTATTTATAGATGATATTAGCCAAATCTTCCTCTTCATACTCATTGATAACTGTCTGAGCAGACAGTTTACTAGAGGTGTTCATTCGCATATCTAGCAGAGGCGTTTCGCTACGGAAACTAAAGCCTCGCTCTGGTTCATCAAAGTGATGTGATGAGACGCCAAGGTCTGCCAAGACAGCATCCACCTTGCCAAGCTTAGCATAATAGTCCATAAAGCGGTCAATATGGCGAAAGTTTGAAGCAATAAAAGTAAAGCTCTCTGCTCCTTGTGGTATATTCCTCCGTGCATCAGGGTCCTGGTCTACGCTATATAGATGACCATTCTTGCCGAGTTTCGCTAGGATTGCTTTGGAATGTCCTCCTCCTCCGAAGGTTACATCAATATAATTGCCGTCAGCTTGCACATTCATTGCCTCCAAGCATTCTTGGAGCAAGACGGGGGTGTGATAGAATTCCATACCTATGCTTGCTTTCTTCTCAATCCTAAACCTCGTACACCTCTCGCTCTATCTTGTACTTTTTTTCGGCGATGCTTACTTACCCTTTGAGGACAGAAGCTCACGTTTGCTCTACTTATTGTGATAGCTTGCTGGACTATTTCTCGCTCTTGTCTTTGAGCTTTAGGCAATGCTTCCTCTTTCGTTTCTTTTATAACCTCAGACTTTATAACTTCTTCCTTTGTTACTTTAGTCTCTGTAACTTCTTCAACGATTTCTTCTTTAAGCTCTTCTACTTCTTTCTTTGGGGCAAGAGCCTTAAGCTTTGCAAGAGCTTTTTGGAAGACCTCTTCTTGACGGAATTTCATTGGATAGATATGTCCTTCCATTTCCTCAATAGGGTCTAAGTATTCAAACTTCTCAACTTTCACAAGTCGCCAAGCAAAGTCGTCAAGTTCCTCATCATAGTCTAATAGCTCTTCAATAAGGAAATAATCCTTATACTTAGGCTCTTCCATTGCAAGGATAACTTCTTGATTGATTGGTGCATTGTGTAGCTTAAAGCATTGGTCTTGCTCAGAGAACCAAAGGACACCACGCCTTACCTTATAAATAAGTTTACTTGTATTGGGCAAGCGTTTATTGGGGTCTAAGCGTATTACATCATCAAAGACAATCTCGTGCATTGGCTCTTTGCCGTCTAGCATCTTCATTCCTAACCAATCGCCTTTATATGGGCTAGTAATGGGGAAATCTTCAAGAGCGATATATCCCTTTTTCTTAATGCCATAGACTATTTCTACACGTCCGAGTTCCTCATCAACTTTCGTGATATAGGCAACTCTTACTTGCCAAGGCTGACGAAGTGCTTCGGCTTGCTTTTGCTTTTCTTCAGGACTAAGTTCGTCTTCTTTTTCTTTGCTAGGAGGGGTGTCTTCGCTGATTGTCTCTGCCTTAACGGCTCTAACATCAGCAATCGTCCATTCGTAATCCTTGATGTGAACAGCATAGAGGTACATCTCTTCCACAAGTACAGAGAAGTCGTTAGATTGCTCTTTCATCATTAGGTGCTTTAGTCTAAGAAGTTGCACCTTGCGTGCGGCTAACTGCTCATCATCTAAGAAAATGTTATTCCCTTCTTTATGCAGACGTTTAACACGTTTGCGGAGTATTGTCTCAGGGAAATCCTTATCATCTGCCTCTTTGATTGCCAAAATCTTGATGAATTGTTTACCAAAATTATCGTGGCGTACGAGACCTGTGATGACTAATTTATCTAGGCGATTTACTTCCGTTTTTGTTAAGCTCTTACGGAAGTAGATAAGTTCGTTCTCTGCTGTCAGACAGCGACAAGTAAGCTCTCCATTTCTTAGTGGAATATCATTGATGATAAGCGAATGCGTCTCCGTCTGAATAATTGCAGGTTCTTTAGGTTCTTCTGTTTCTTGACTTGTCGCTTGAGGCGTCTCTTCTTGCACTTTCTTCTCCTCTTTTTCCTGTTCAGCCTCTACGCTTTCTATTTCTTGCTTTGCGACTTCTGCCTTGATGATTGACCAATTAAACTCTTGGTCTTTGGGTTGGAACTTATAAATCCAATGAACAAAAGCCTTATCTCCTTCTTTTAGTAGAGGAAAGGCCTCTTTATCAAACAAGTAACGAGGTAGGGGAGTGCCTTGGTAACTAAATTCGTTTGCTTCATTAGTTTCAAGGCTAACTTCATCTATACGATAGAAGTCTTGAGGAAAACTTGCTTCTCCTTCTAAAGCTAAAGCACGCTTAACGTTCATAATGCCTCTCGTTTCTCTTTGTTCAAAGTCCAAAACTAGAGCATCGTTGTAGTTAGGCAAAGGCGTGCGGAAATGCCATTTGAAGAAACCCTCTTGTTCACGTCCCCAAGCAACGTTGATGATGCGTTTGTTTGGATTGCGTCCTACAACTATCGCAGGAATGTTCTCATATATGTTTAGTTTGCCTTTCTCGTCTTCAGTTTGCGGTACTCTAGCCTCTTTGCCCTCCTCAATATGGGTTGCTTTGTACCAATCTGAGAGGATATACTCTTTCAGTTGAGGACTAAGGCTTCGTCCCTCTTTCATATACTTTTTCATCAGAATAGAGGTAATTGTCTTAGCCTCCAGATAAGCTTTTTCCTCTACTTTTTGGTCAATAATTTTATAGCATTCCTCTTCTTTTGGGAGTTGTTGCCACTTTATTTTTAATGCACTTTCTAATTCTTGAGGAGTTTCCTCTTCTATTGTCTTTACCGAAGTCTTAGGTCTGAATGAAATCTTTTCCATAACAATCAAAAATTTTTAATGAGTTTACTCTGTTTTATTCAAGTCTAAAGAGCGATTATATCTTTGATTTTTATCAGTTAATATCTAGCTCCTCAGCATACAAACAAATATACGAAAAACTTTTATTTACGCAAAGTTTCAAATTTCTCTTTTTAGTTAAGTATTAAAAGTTCTCTTAAGTTATGAGTTTTGCATTATGAGTTAAAAGTTGCCTTACGCTAAAATAATTCTTAATTATTAACTCTTAATTTTTAATTAGAAAGCGTTCTGATTTGTGATATTCGGATTAGTTTAAAAACTTATCCCACTTACTTCAAAAAGTTATTGGGAAAACTTTTTGAACTTACACGGAAAACTTACCGAAGTTTTCCGTGTAAGTTTTTTATCAAATTTAAGCATTCTGCAAGTCTTTGATAAATAAGAGATTAAGATTGCTCTAAGAATGAAGTCTTTGAAAGTTCCGATTTGTGGTATTTAATCAAGAAAATAAGACCCGTTGGGAAGCGGATTTGTCGTATTTAGTCAAGAAAAAAGTTTGGAATTAAGGCTATCGTTTTTGAGAATTTAATTGGAGAATAAATTGGTTTTGTTGGACTGTTTGATGAAATGCTAGCATTGTTTGGGGATAAAAAAGGAAGAAATAGCTAGAAAGTGATAGATTTTTTGTTTCTTTGTACATTGATTGACAAGAATAGATTAAGTGAATTTAGTCATAGACCAAGGAAATACCATTTGTAAGGTCGCTATCTATAAAGATGGTGCCCAGCAGGTATTAGTGGAAGAGCGAAAGCTTGAAATAGAAGTTTTGGAGCGTTTACTAGATGAATATCCTGTAAATGCTGGTATATATAGTAGTGTTGCTCTTAGAGATGAAGAGGTGCTTGCCTTTCTCCATAAACGTTTGGAGCGAGTGCTTGAACTGACGAGCGAGACACCAGTTCCTCTGGAGATAGCTTACAATCGTGAGGCTTTAGGGGGCGACCGCCTTGCAGCCGTAGTGGCAGCTATTGAATATGCGGGTAGTGAGGCTGAAATTCTAGTCTTAGATATTGGTACTGCTTTGACGATAGAGCATATTAGTAAGGGCGTTTTCCTTGGAGGTAACATTTCCCCTGGGGTAACGACACGGCTCAAAGCTCTAAAGAATTGCACTGCTCGTTTGCCTTTTGTGGAGGGCGTCAAAGAAGTGCGAGGTTTTGGTCAGGAAACTTCTTCTGCGATAGAACGAGGTGTTTTGCAAGGGGTATTATACGAAATTGAAGGGTATATCCGTTATATAAGGAAGAAATATCCTCAAGCTTCGGTTTTCTTTACAGGAGGGTATGCTCCGTTTCTATCAACTTTTATCCAAGAGGAGGTAGAACTGAAAGCAGATATGGTGCTTTATGGATTGAATAGTATATTAGTATATAATGATAATGTTAAGTAATAGAGTCATAAATAGTAAGTTTTTTGCCTTGGTGCTTCTGATAGGACTAGGGTTAATGCAAACGTCTTTGCTTGCTCAGAGAGCTGATAATCGCTCTCCTTATAGTCGCTTTGGCTACGGAACTCTGCGTAAGTCTCTAACAGCAGGTACGAGAGCATTGGGAGGAGCTAGTACAGCTATCCGTGACCATTATATCACGAACCCTGCTAACCCAGCCTCTTATTCAGCAGTGGATTCAATGACTTTCATAATGGACTTCGGCATTTCGGGGCAATACTCTCGCTTTACAGAGGGAGGTAAGAGTGATGGTCGTTGGTTAGGTAACTTAGATTACTTCACAATTCTCTTTCCGCTAGGGAAGAAAATGGGTATGAGCCTTGGTGTAATGCCTTGGGCTACCACGGGTTACCGCTTTGGTTCTTTGGAAACAATGGACGGAGATAAGGTGAAAGATAAAACTTTTGATGATAAATTTTTGCGTACTTACTCGGGTAAGGGGAGTTATCAAAAGCTATATCTAGGTCTTTCGTCGGCTCATATTAAGGGATTGGCTTTGGGGGTAAATGCTTCTTTCCTCTTTGGTAAGACAACTTTGCTGAGAAATGTAAACTATTCTAACGGCACAGCTCTTAAGCTAGAGAGTAGTGAAAGCCTTTCGCTTCGTGGCGGTAGCGTAGATGTAGGGGTACAGTACGAATTAGCTTTGGATAGCCTTGGTCAGAAAAGCCTAGTTATCGGTGCTGTTTTCACGCCTGAAGTAAAGCTTTTCCCAGAGCATCAGCGTATAGACTTCTCACAAGAAGGCAAGAAGAGAACAGACTTGAAAGACCATTATAACCTGCCTCTTAGTGCAAGCTTTGGTCTTAGCTATCAAGAGCAAGACAAGTGGCGAATTGCAACGGACTTAAGCTTTACAAAGTGGAAAGGGACGAAGTTTGACAATCTAAGGGCAGAATTTGACAATCGCTTTGTTTGGGCTTTGGGAGCTTCGTGGACACCAAATAGTAGAGCAAGGAGTTTCTTTAAGCGTTCGTCTTACTCTTTAGGGGTCAACCTTGCGAACTCGTACCTTAAGTATCCTTATCAAGAAAAGGGAGGCAAGGAAAACTTTGCTGGTTATCACGAGCTAGGTGCTAATATTGGTACAGCAATGCCTCTGATTGACCGACGCTCTACACTTAGTCTTGGCTTTGAGTATAAGTATTTAAGACCAAAAAATAGCGGAATGCTTAGTGAACATTATTTTGGTTTGAACCTAGGCATTACCTTTAATGAAGGTTGGTTTAGAAAAGCTCGAGTAAACTAACTTTTGGAATAAACAGAATTAAGAACATTAAAACATAAGATAAAGAAATGAAGATGAAGAAAGCTTTTTTATCACTACTTATTGCTTTTGCAGGAACATCTGCAATGGCTCAGACAGGAGTAGCATCAGGAACTCCGTACGGACACGGACAAGATAGTATTCATTGCCGTCAAAATCTAAGTCTCTTTAGCGGTTTCTCTAAGACAAAGAACTATAAAGATGCATACGAACCTTGGACTAAAGCGATTAAGGAATGCCCTGCATCTAGTAAGAATATTTATATTTATGGTGCGAAAATCCTTCGTTGGAAGATTAGTCAAGAGCAAGATGCTACTAAGCGTCAGGCTTTGCTTGATGAACTGATGGCGATGTATGATATGCGTACTAAGTACTTCGGTAATAGCCGTAAGTATGGTCCTGACTATATTATGGCAAAGAAGGCAGCTGACTATGTCGCTCTAAGTGGAGATAAAATTGACTATAAGCAACTATACGCTTGGGCTAAGCCTGTCGTTGATGAAGCAGGAAAGGGTGCAAATCCCGAACTTCTTTACTACTTCGTTGCGGCATCAAAGAATGTAGCCATTAAGGATACAACAAAAACTGAAACGTATATCAATGACTATTTGAACGCTGCCGAAGCAATGGACGCTCAGCTAGAAGGTGCGGCTGGCAACGAAAAAGCTATCAAAAGAATTGAAGCTTATAAAGCTCCTATTGACCAAGAGTTTGCTGCAAGTGGCGTAGCAGGTTGTGATATGCTTACGAAGATTTATACAGTTGAGAAGATTGAGAAGAATAAGGAAAACAAAAACTTCCTTGCTCAGACTTGTAACCTCTTCCAGAATGCAGGTTGTGATGCTCCTGCATACTTCACTGCAAGTCGTTATCTCTTTGATATTGAACCTTCGGCTCGTGCAGCAATGGGTCTAGCAGGTAAAGCTATTCAAGACCATAAGTATTCAGAGGCTAAAGATTACTTGACTAAGGCTGTTGATTTGACAGACAAGACAAAGGAAAAAATTATGTGCTATGAGCTACTAGCTACGCTCTCTACTAAGCAAGGTAGTGCGTCTTCTGCTCGTATGTATTCTAACAAGGCTTTGGAGCTTAACCCTAAGAGTGGTAGCAGTTTGATTACGCTTGCGACACTTCTTGCAGGACAAGCTGATAACATCTTCCCAGATGATAAGGTGAAACAAAAGGCAGTTTACTTCCTAGTTATTGACAAACTTAAGCACGCTGCTGCGGTTGACCCAAGTGTTAGTGCAAGAGCTTATAAGTTGATTGGGCAGTACAAAGCTTATTTACCTTCGGCTGCTGACATCTTTATGCACCCAGACCTTAATCAAGGTGCTAGTTTCTCTGTTCCAGGTTATGGCTCAACTACAATTAAGTAAACTGTACTTAAGCAATAAATAAACCAAAGCTCCACAACAAGTAATCCTCATTAGGGAGCTACTTGTTGTGGAGTTTTTATTATTTTTTCTTGAATAATGTCGGACAATAGACTAAGAAATTCTAAACTTAAGCAAGTAATGAGATGGGCTTTTATTCTAGCCTCTTCTCTTGCTATGGTGTTGATGCTGGTTGATAGTTGCGGAGAGAAAGATGTTTCTCTTGAGAACCTTAATTTACAATTGGACTCAAGCTACACAATGCGTACGCTTAAGGTTGATATGTTAGTCTCATCAGATTCTGGTGTGGTTCGTTATCGTTTGATTAGTCCTGAATGGCTAATTTACGACAATAAGCATAGAAGACAATGGGTGTTCCCAAAGGGACTTCGTATGGAGACTTATGACACTATTCAAAAGGGTGAAACACTTGTAGAGGCAGATTCTGCTATTCAGCATTTGGAAACAGAGGTTTGGGAACTTATTGGCAATGTTAAGATGATTGGTTTGAATGGGGAATTGCTCTGCACTCCTCACTTATATTGGGAGCGTCAGAGGCATAAACTTTACTCTAATGACACAACGTATTTTCAACGCTTAGGGACTAGTGGACTTCACTTCCGAAGTTTTGAGGCGAAAGATGACCTAAGCGTCTATGATACCTACCATAATACAGGCGATGTAATCGTCAAAGATGATGAGCCAACGGATAGACCAAAGCTTCGTGGTGTCTCCGAGCTTGATAGCACTAATCAGGAACTAGATAGCTTGAGCAAAAGGACGGAAACAACAAAAGAATGATTTATTTATACATATTTATAGCACTCATTTTTTCGGCATTCTTCTCAGGAACGGAGATTGCTTTCCTATCTTCGGATAAACTTCGCTTGGAGATTGACCGAAGTAAAGGCGGTGTGCGTGCTAAGATTTTGGGCATCTTCTACAATAGTCCTGACCGATTCATTACGACGATGTTGCTAGGGAATAATGTCGCTTTAGTTATCTATGGTTTGCTTATTGCCGAGGTGCTGAACCCTTACTTGGAGCAGTTGCATAGCGATGTCTTAGTCCTTTTTATTCAATCCCTCGTTGGTACGATTTTTATTCTCTTTGTAGGAGAATTTATTCCCAAAACAATTTTTAAGAGCAACTCAAACGAGGCTTTAGACCTCCTAAGCCTTCCTTTGCTTTTAGTCTATCTTTTGCTTTATCCTTTCGTCTACGTTATCAGTTTGATGACAAAATTTATCCTCTTTCTCTTCGGACAAAAGGACGTTGCCCCTATTTCAATGGGACTTTCAACGCTTGACCTAGAGCATTATTTGGAGTCTAATCAATCAGAAGCTTCGGATAATGAACTTGAGACGGAGGTTAAAATTATTCAGAAAGCTATTACCTTTCCCAAACTTCAAGTTCGTGATTGTTTAATCCCTCGTAATGAGATTGTTGCAGTAGACTATAATAGTGAAAAAAGTAAGCTAGAAGCTCTTTTTATAGAGACGGGATTCTCTAAAATCATTGTCTATAGAGAGAACATTGATGATGTGCTTGGTTATATCCATTCAAGCGAAATGTTTAAGGGCGATGATTGGCAGAAACGTATCGTTGCTCCGATATTCGTGCCTGAAAGTATGTTTGCGAGCAAGCTGATGACCCAACTAATGCAAAAGAAAAAGAGTATGGCTGTAGTGATTGATGAGCTTGGCGGAACGGCAGGTTTGGCAACTCTTGAAGACATTGTGGAAGAAATCTTTGGTAATATTGAGGACGAACACGACAAGCAAGCGCTAACAAGCGAAAAAATTGACGAGGAAACTTATCTCTTCAGTGCAAGGCTTGAGATTGACGATGTGAATGAAGAGTATAATCTTAACCTACCAGAGGACGAAGACTTTATGACACTTGCGGGGTATATCCTTAATAGTCATCAAAGTATTCCTAAGCAAGGAGAGAAAATTCGCATTGACAACTTTGAATTTGAGATTGTTTCTTCTACGGCTACTAAGATTGTTTTGGTTAAGCTCCGTGTCCTCTCCGAAAAATAAGTCAAGCTAAATTATATAAATACCGATTAGGTTCTGTGTTTTTCACTGCCTAATCGGTATTTTTTTGCCCTTCATTGTAGAGTTTCTTCCGCAAGAAACTCTAGTTTTATCTTGAAGATATTGTAGTTTCTTTCCAAAGAAACTGAACAAAGCTCTCCATAAAATTTTATTTCACTCCGTGGTGTAAAACTTTTCACAGCGGAATGAAATCTATTTCACCACGGAGTGAAACAGAAAGTTTAATAGAGCTATCATCTACTCAACTTATAAAGTTATTAGATTTAATTATTTTAATGAAAAAATAGGGAACAGAAAAAACTTTGTACCTTTGTGCTTATTATAAAGATTTTAGATTAAAGAATGTTAGCAATCACATCAATAAATATATTGACTTACTTCGGAGCGGTTCAGCTCTTTGCCTCGGAAATCCCCATAGAAGCTTGGATAGCTCTTGCCGTGGGCTTGCTTTTGCTTTTGGCATCGGCTTTTATGTCTAGTTCGGAGGTCGCTTATTTCTCGCTTAGTCCTACGGATATTGACGCAATCAAAGAGGAGGAAACAAGCAACGATGCCGCATTACTTGAGCTACTTAAGAAACCCGAACAACTGCTTGCAACCATTCTGATTGGGAATAATATCGTGAATATCGCAATTGTTATCCTAACGGGTTATGCCTTTAATCTAATTTTTGATTTTGGTGCAAACACAGTCTTAAACTTCCTCTTTAATACGGTTATCCTAACGCTTTTGCTTTTGCTTTTTGGCGAAATCGTACCGAAAGTTTACACGCAGACAAGACCTCTTGCTTTTAGTCGCTTCTCTGTGCCTGCAATGAGGATAATTAGCAAATTGCTAAAGCCTATGGCTAACTTTCTTGTTAGTTCTACCAAGCTGATTACTAAGCGAATGCAACGCAAGCGTTATGACATTTCTGTTGATGACTTGAGCCACGCTGTGGACTTGATTGAGGGGGATAAGCCAGAGGATAAGGCGATGTTTGAAGAGATTATCAACTTCTCTAACCGAACGGCTTCGGAGATTATGACGCCACGTATTGATATGCTTGCCGTCGCTTATGATTGGGATTATAAGAGGCTTTTGGCTTATATTTTGGAATCAGGCTACTCACGTATCCCTGTTTATGAGGATTCTCAAGATAATATCAAAGGCGTTATTTATATCAAAGACCTTTTGCCTCACAAGGATAAAGGCAAAGATTTCCGTTGGCAAAGGCTAATCCGCAAGTCTTACTTCGTGCCAGAGAACAAACCGCTTGACGACCTTTTGGAGGAACTGCGTAGTAATAAGGTGCATATGAGCATTGTCGTTGATGAATATGGCGGAACGAGTGGTTTGGTTACAATGGAAGATATTCTTGAAGAAATCGTGGGCGACATTTCGGATGAGTACGATACGGAGGAATTACCTTACGAGATTTTGCCTGACGGCTCTTATTTGTTTGATGCGAAGACGCCTCTCGGCGATGTTTTTCGCTTGCTGAATGTAGAGCCTGATGAGTTTGGGAAGTTGGTTGAGGAAGTGGATACTTTAGGCGGTTTATTCCTAGAAATCAAACAGGAACTCCCTCGTCTTAATGATAGAGTAATGGCGGGCGTTTGGCAACTAAGAGTGAAGGAAGTGCAGAAGTTCCGCATCATCAGTCTACAGCTCACGCCTCCTGCCAAAGCCTAAGACCTGAATAATGCAAAAGCTTGACTTAGCTAAAGATTTAACGCTCCTTATAAGCCGATTAGCTCCTCTGAAAAAAGGAGAGAAACGTTTGGCAAAAGAGCGTGAAGCAGTTCGCAATTTATTGAGCGAATATCTAGGCGAAAGCAGTCAAATAGCCCATTATTCCAATGGAAAACCTTATCTAAGCGAACATCAAGAGCTAAGTATTAGCATCAGCCATTCGGATAATGATGTTGCCCTTTTGCTTGCTCCTTGTAGCTACACTTTGGGCTTAGATATTGAAGACCTTGGCGAGCAAGTTCTACGTGTCCGTCATAAGTTTCTTGACGAAAGCGAAGAACAAGTAATTCAAAAGAATAAAGATGAAAAACTTGCTCTACACTTCGCTTGGTCAGCCAAAGAAAGCCTGTACAAAGCTCTTAATCCTTCAGAGCCTTATCTTAGTAGCTTCAAAATACAAAGCCTTAACTTAAACCCAAGCACGCAAACTGCTGAAATAAGTATCAGCTACAAAAAGCAAAATTACCTCCTTCAAGGCTGCTACACTTCGGACTTCGTCCTGACTTACATCTCCCTCGTTTTATAAGTTCTCTTTTACTTAATTTGCCCAGATTTACTAGGCAAATTGCATTGTATATCAGTGAATTATTCGTATCTTTGTGGCGATTAGGCTTTGGACAATAGTTTAAGGCAAAAAAGAATTGAAGTTTAACCCTTAAAAAAACAAGTTCACACACAATGAGTAAACTTGACATTAATCCAGTTGAAGACTTTAACTGGGAAGAATTTGAGGCTGGTGTTTCTGTAGAAACTGGCTCTCGTGAAGAAGTAGAGAAAGCTTATGAAGCATCTCTAGGAAATGTAGCACAAGGTGAAATCATTAACGGACGTATTACTCAAATGGGTAAGCGT
>PDWI01001983.1_pt1 | contig 31626 bp, 27 predicted proteins | sample 1430891 | NCBI WGS metagenome assembly PDWI01 (sample SAMN01162508, study PRJNA174530) | Oral metagenome, whole genome shotgun sequencing project. | biome: Marine environment; feature: Marine mammal; material: Swab sample of the gingival sulcus; isolation source: swab sample of gingival sulcus... | reverse complement strand
TCGGTTATATTTATCGTTATTATCTTGTTGATTTCCTTCGCTTTCCAGTATTTCTTGGATTTTCACATCAAACATTAGTAATTCGGATAAAAAGCCTTCTAATATTTCAAAATTGGCTTTGTTGCGAAGCAGTCGCTTTATTGCCCAATCGAATTTTATGTGTTTTCCTGCCATAATATTGGAGTTTTTCAAATTAATTACTCTCGCAAAGATACGTTTTTTTGTTCATTGATGAAAATTTATGGAAAGTTTTATTTTTTAATGACCTCCAACACAAGGGTCTTAGACCCGTGCCTATAAACATATCGAAAAACATCGGGTATGTTTTATTTATTCCGATTCAATAAGGTGATATTTTCGTTTTTACAAACTTGCTTAAAATCAGCCTCTGTTGTTATTTGTAAAAACAAAAATTTATACTTAACTTTGCTGAAAAGTTGCAGGAATAAACCCGGACAAGTTATTTTGAATCAAATTTAAGAAAAAAACATGAAGTTTGAAATAGAAAAAATAAAAGTCAATCCGCAGGCAAAAATCTCTCTTGAAGATTACGATCCGAATTATACCGGAACGTACAACAAGAAAGAGGCTAAAAAGGATTTGAAGAAAAATACCAAAGAGTTAAAGGAGATACAGCAAATGTTTTACGCGGATAATCGCTATTCATTGCTTATTATTTTGCAAGCCTCTGATGCTGCCGGCAAGGATGGGGCTATTCGGCATGTCATGGGAGGAATTAACCCGCAAGGATGTCGTGTACACAGCTTTAAAGCGCCGAGTAACAACGAGTTAGAACATGATTTTATGTGGAGGCACTATCGGGCGATGCCTGAAAGGGGGATGATTGAGATCTTCAACCGTTCGTATTACGAGAATGTATTGGTAACGAAGGTGCACCCTGAATTTTTGCTCAATGAGCGCATTCCGGGCATTGATACTCCCGAGAAAGCCGATGATGATTTTTGGAAAAACAGATATCGCCGAATTAAGGCTTTTGAGGATCATTTGCATCAAAGCGGAACACGCATTCTTAAATTTTTTCTTAATATTTCAAAGGAAGAACAGCGATTACGATTTTTAGAAAGGTTGAATCGCCCTGAGAAGCATTGGAAATTTAGTCCTTCGGATTTGAAAGAACGAAGATGTTGGGCGGAGTATCGCCAAGCTTTTGAAGATATGATCAACCAAACCGGCAGCGATTATGCGCCTTGGTATGTGATTCCCGCGGACAATAAATGGTTCTCGCGTATTGCGATAGGGAAAATTATTTGCGAGACCATGCACTCTCTTGATTTGCGTTATCCGGAAGCTCGCCAAGCTGACATTTTAGATGCTGCACGTCGGGAATTGGAATCCGAGAGTTAATTTACTTTCCAATTTATGCGCATTATTCTTATCGGTATGCCGGCTTGCGGAAAAACAACTACCGGGGCTGCTTTAGCGGATTTGCTTTCTTATCGTCATATAGATACAGATCGGGAAGTATGTGAGATGGTCGGTTGTTCTGTTGCTCGGATTTTTGCGCTGTACGGAGAAGAAAAATTCCGAAAATGGGAGGGAGAGGTATTAGAAAAGCTTGTTGATTATGAGGATATTGTCGTTTCCTCCGGAGGAGGACTGCCTTGTTTTAACGATCATATGAATTTTATTCGCAAACATTTTTTTTCGGTATATTTGCATGTTTCATCGGAGGTACTTGTCAGAAGGTTATTGACTGCAAAAAATAGAATTCATCGTCCTTTGTTGCAACAGGGGGGAGATAAAGAGCAGTGCAAAAAACTTATAAATCGCTTGTTTGAAGAGCGTGTTGGTGTTTATCAATGTGCTGACATTCAGTTGGATACAGGAGAGAATCCGCAAGATACCGCCGAAAAAATTATGCAAATACTTCCGGGAGGAGGGAGTGGGTGAGGTTGATTCACAATAAAGAAAAAACAAAATATCGCTCCAATGATTTGGATTTTCGATATTTTGTTTTTCGTACTCAAGCAATTGTCCGGAAATCGGAAATTTTATTCTTCTTTTTGGGATGTTGTTGCAGGAGTTTCTTCTTGTTTTTGCAATTGTTGCACTTCTGCATCTGTTTTGATTTGAGGAATCGTAGTTTGGTTAACTTCTCTCATTAAACTTTGTTTCATGCGAAGTTCTTCGGCTTCCTCGTCTCTGGGAATCGAAAGACTGGCTACAACGGCAAAAACGATCAAAGCTCCTGCCAATATTTTTGTAGCATTGTCCAAAAATTTGTTTGTTTGTACAACTCCTCCGAATTGTCCGCCTCCGCCTCCAAAAGAGGAGGACAAACCGCCGCCTTTGGGATTTTGGGCTAATACAATGAGAATCAGAAGGATACTTGCAATAATTATCATTACAATGGCGAATGTTAACATAATTTTTCTAGTTTTTTGATTTAATTTCTTTTACTTCTTCAATTTTGGCTGCAAAATAAGCTCTTTTTTCCGGATTTTTCAAAATTAATTTTTCATAAATTTCAATTGCTTCATCATTTTTCCCTTGATTGATATAAATATTTGCCATCAATTCTGTTACAATCGGTTTTGTTTTTGAGACACTTTGTTCCGATAAATTCTTTATTTCTTCGTCTGTTAAGTCCTCGTTTTTTGGGGCGGGGGGGATTGTCGGTTGTGTTTCTGTAAATTTTTGGATTAAGTCTCGTTCTTTTTCTTTTTCCGGATTTTCAGGTTCGGGTGCGGCTGTTTTTTTTTGTGCATTTTTTTTCTTGAACGCCTCAATTTTTGCAAAAACGTCATTTGTTTCGGCTTTTTCTTTCGCTTCGGTGTTTTTTTCAGGTTCGGGTACTACTTTCTCCTTGGTCTCAATGAGGTTTACACTCTTGAGGTCGTCCAGTATTTTTTTTGCTTCATTGAAAAGTCTGTCTTTTTCAGTTTCCTCAGCGTCCTTTGTTACTTCAGCAGGCTCTGTTTTTGCTGTTTCCTTTGCTTCCTCTTTGGTGCTTGTGTTTTCGGGTGAAGTTTTTTCCGTTGTTTTATCGGACAGTAATTCAAATACTACTTTTTCATCGTCTTGTTGATCGGTTTTGTTTTTTTGAAGTGTTTCCTTTGTATCTTCCTGTATATCAATACTTTCTTGGTCTTCTATTGATTTTGCCAAATCTTCCACGATAAATTCTACGGCTTTTTCTTTTTCGTTATTTTCCTCTATGGGATTGACCGATTTTTTTTCTTCTTGTTTTTCCGGGAATGATTTTTTTTCAGTTTTGGGCTTATCGTCTGCAATTTCTTCTTTTGCTGTTTTGAAGGCTTGTATTTTATCAAATATGCTGTCTACTGCATCTTTTTTTCGTGTAGTTTGTGTTTTATTTTCGGGAGTTTTGGGGGTGGAGCTTGTTTCTTTTGTCTCCTTTTTTTGTTTGACTGCTTGGATTCTTCTGAGAGCTTTATCGGCGGCAGTTTCAGTCTCGTTTTCTTCTAAAATCGGTTTGTTTTCCGTTGTTGGAGTGGTTTGTGTTTTACTCTTGTTCTTATTTTTTTGCTCTTGGATTCTTTGGAGTGTTTTATCTGCTGCAGTTTGAGTTTCGGGTTTTTCTTCTGTTTTTTCTGAAGTTTTGAGTTTTTCTTCTTTTCTTTCTGAGGATTTGAGTCTTTCTGCGGTGCGTTTGGCACGTGCTTTATTTCTTTCTTCCAAGTTCTTGGTTGATCTTTCAGCTCTTTTTGTTTCTTTATTTTCTAAGTTTTTTTCCTCTCTTTTTTGCATGCGTGCTTCCCGTTCCATTTTGCGCTTCATACGCTCTTCTTTACGCTTGTTGCGATCATCGGCGGGTTGGGTAGAGCCTGATTTTTCGGCTTTTTCTCGATCTAATCGTTTTTGTGCCAGTCGTTCGGCTCTTCTTTTTTGTCTTTCTTCTTTTGTGGGGGCGGCATCTGTTGCGTTTGCTTCTTGAGCTGATCTTTTGGCATTATTTTCTATGCGCAATTTTTGTTTTGCTTCAAATTCTTTGGATCCGGCAACTAAAAATTGATTAGCAACTAATTTTTCTATCCTGGGCTTAAAGAATATGTCAAGGAGTTTTTGGTGCCAAACTCTGCCGTCAGAAAGCAGGGCATTGCCTTGTGCACTTTTTCTTTTTTCTCGTTTTTTCTGTATCCGGTCTCGTATGGATTGCAGTGAACTTGATGCTGCTTTCTTCGGAGCGGATGTGGATTGAGTTTTTTCTTCCTGTACGGCTTCCGTAAAATCTATGAGTGCATATAATTTGCTTCGATCTGCTGCGGATGCGGATACGCGCCCCATAATTTCGGGCAGATCTTTAAAGTTAATGTTGTGGGCTGCTTTGACGTAAAGGAAGTTCAAGGTATTGCAATAGGGGTATTGATCTACAATTTTTTCCAAATTGTTAAAGTCTTCTTTGTTCAGGTCGTAAGGGGCATCTATGTATTTTACAAGCGTTTGTGTATCCATTGTCTGTACTTTAAAATGTTACCAGTTTACTACTGATTTGTTAAAAATATCGTCAATTAGTTGTTTTACAATTATTTCCGTCAGGTCGTTTTCTACTGCAGAGAGAAGTTCGGTACTTTCGTAATCTTCAAATCTTGAAAAAACTTGGTCAAAGTTAAATTCGGGATTGTTAAGGCTTTCGTATTTTACTCTTATTTTGATTGTTAGTCTGTTGTAATTAGCTTGTTCATCGGAAGTTACAGCTGTTGGTTGTGTGTTGTAATCTACGATTTCTCCGGAGAATTTCAGATCGCCTTCTCCATCGGTCAATGCCAAATTGGTTTGTGATACAAACCTGTCTTTGAGGGCATCCGTAAAGTATTGACTCAATGAGGGATTAACCAAAGTGGCGCGGTTTGGGAAGAAAGAGATATGGACAGTCTTGTCATCGGGAGATAAGGAAGCTCCTGTAAATGAGTAGTTTACGGAAAAAGTACTGCACCCGCAGAGCAAGCTTATTGCCGGGAGAATCATTGCCGTTAACTTGATCAATATGTCTTTTCTTGCTTTCAAACAGAGTTTTATTTAAAATAAATCGCAATAATACAATTTTTTATTTGAATAACCATATTTTATAAACTAATAATCAAATATTTATGTCATATTCTTTTAATTTACGGTATAAAGTTCGTTCGGAAATGCCTAAATCTTTTGCCGCATATTTTCGTTTTCCTTTATTTTTTTTCAAGGCTTTTTGTATCAAATGTATCTCAGTATCTTTGAGTGAGAGTGATTCTTCTTTGATTTCTTCGGTATCTTCTATTTCCGGTTCAAAAGGTTCGTTGCGGGTTTGTGTGTAGTGACTTTTTATTTCAAAATTCGCTTTGGGTGTTTTCTCAATAATGCTTTCGCCGGGGAAAAAAGTATCGTTTACGGAAATTGGACTTTTATGTTTTTCGACCGAAGTATTTTGAACAATGAGTTTCAACTCATTGATTTCTTTGCGCATATCAAATAAGATTTGATACAATATTTCTCGTTCATCACAAAAGTCTTTTCCGGGATTACTGTTTTTGTATAACGCCGGGAGCATTTGTTCGGCATCTTCGGGTAAATATTTTTTGATTGTTTCGCCGGATATGGTTCGCTCTTCTTCGATCACCGATATTTGTTCGGCAATATTTTTGAGTTGCCTTACATTTCCGTTCCATCTGAAATTTTCCAACTCTCGGCGCGCCGAGTCGCTGAGAATAATATCGGGAGTTCTGTATTTTTCCGAAAAATCTTGAGTAAACTTTCTGAATAACAAGTGAATATCTTCCTTTCTCTCGCGCAAAGGAGGAATGAAAATCGGAACAGTATTGAGGCGATAATATAAGTCTTCTCGAAATCTGCCTTCGCTGACGGCTTTTTGCATATTAACGTTGGTTGCCACGATTACACGCACGTCTGTTTTCGTTACTTGTGAAGATCCTACCTTTATAAATTCTCCGGTTTCCAATACTCGCAGCAGACGTACTTGCGTAGCAATCGGCAATTCGCCCACTTCGTCCAAAAAAATCGTTCCTTTGTCTGCTTCTTCAAAATATCCTTTTCTACTTTTTACGGCACCGGTAAACGAACCTTTTTCGTGTCCGAACAACTCCGAATCAATGGTACCCTCCGGAATTGCTCCGCAATTTACCGCAATGTAAGCATTATGTTTTCTTTGGCTCAAATGATGAATAATTTGCGGGAACATCTCTTTCCCCGTACCGCTTTCCCCGCTTATCAACACGGACATATCCGTAGGTGCCACTTGCATCGCCTTTTCTATTGCTCGATTCAGACTGCTTGAATGTCCGATGATTCCAAACCGTTGTTTTACCTGTTGCAAAGTCATACTTTCTAAAAATACTGTTTCTTTTTCAAAATTTTTATCAAAAATAAGCAATTTATTCTAAAAAAGATATTATTTTTGTGTGTCAATTTGTTTTTTATTGATTTTTGAACTGTTTATGCAGCTTTTAAATTGATTGTAAGCATTTGATTATAAGATGATTATAGAAGAATCGGAACTTTTTTTATTGTTAAAATTTTATGATGAAGTTTTTAGGAATTATTCCCGCCAGATACCAATCGACTCGTTTTCCCGGTAAAGTTTTGGCAAAAATCAGAGGAAAATCAATGATTGAACATGTCTATGAACGCGCGGCACAAGTCTGTGAGCACACGGTCGTGGCTACCGATGATGCCAAAATTGTTGCAGCCGTAGAGGCTTTTGGCGGAGAAGTGGTGATGACCTCTGCCGCACACCGTTCCGGAACCGACAGATGTGCCGAAGCTGTCCTTAATTACGAAGAAAAGACCGGAAGCTCCTTTGATACTGTCATAAACATTCAGGGAGACGAACCCTTTATCCTGGCAGAGCATCTGACAGTTGTCATGGACAGTTTTGAGGATGAGAAAACAGAAATATCCACCTTGGTGAAAATCATCGATAAACCTGCCCAGGTTTTCAATCCGGATGTTCCCAAAGTGGTTACCGACAATCGCAGTTTTGCTCTTTATTTTAGTCGTTCTCCGATTCCTTATTTGCGAGATATTCCTGAAAATCAATGGCATGCAGAGTTTGACTATTACAAACATCTGGGTATTTATGCCTATAAGAAAGATATCTTGCAGCAACTTACTCGTTTGCAGCCCACGCCTTTGGAATTGACCGAATCCTTGGAACAAAACAGATGGCTGGAAAACGGATACAAAATAAAGGTGTGTCTGACAGACAAAGAGAGTTATTCGGTCGATACGCCTGAAGATTTGGCATATATCTTGGAAAATTACGATAGAATTACCAATCCGGCTTAATTTTTGCGGGATTTTTTTTAGAAACAAAAACGTACAATTTATGAAAAAAAGTTACACAATAAGTTTGTTGATTATCGAACTGCTCTTTTTTGTCAAGTTGGCACAAGCGCAAACTTTTGCCGATTCGGAGTCCTTTGCTTCGGTACAAGCCAAGGAAGATGTCTCCATATACCCCAATCCCGTAAAAGAACAATATTTCTTTGTAAAAACTTCACAAACAATTGAATCATTGGAAGTTATAAATATATTGGGGCAACCCGTGAACATAAATGCAGACAGGCAAAACTTCGGATCATACCGTGCCGTGAAGGTGCGCTTTCCTTACGTTACGAAAGGGGTTTATCTGGTACGAATCAAATTGCGGGAACAAGACAAAATCCTTATTCGGAAAATTCTTGTAGAATAATTACATTCAGTTAGTTTCCCTTTTAGGTTTACGGAGAGAGTTTTTACCTCTGCGCTTTTTTACTTTTGCAATAAAAACAAAGGAGTCTTTATTTTGTTCCAAAAAATACTTTTGCTCGTTTTCATACTCTCCCCGCTTGCCGGGGTCGTAACTGCCCAAGCTGATACCGCAGCTGTTAAAGCAGATGTCAAGGAAGAGTTTCTTTCCTTGAAACAGAAAAAAAATACCCCCGAAAAGGTTGATCAACTCATTGATTTATTCGAACGTTCGGGGAAGGAGCATGTGGTCTGCTATGAAATTATAGAAGAAGCCGTAACGATTGCCGAAAAGATCCTTTACCGAGAAGGATTGGCTAAGGCATATTTACGCAAGGGGCAACAATTGCGTTATGAGCAAAAATATCACGAATCTGTAAAGGCATACAAATATTCTTTGTCTTATTTTGATAAGACGAGCGATTCCCACAATAAAGCCTTTTGTTTGAACGAATTGGGAACCACGTACAGGAAGTTGAATCTGGAAAGAGACGCCTTTGAAACCTATCTGAAGTGCTTAGACATTACCAATAAAACCGGCAATACAAAAATCAAAGCCTTTGCCCTCAACGGTATAGGCAATTTGTTCATAGACCTTAAACAATATAAGCCGGCTTTGCTTTATTTCAGACAATCCTTGAACTTGGAGATAAAGCACAAAAACTTAAGAGGACTCGAATACAATTATGCCAATATAGGTGAAGTTTATATTTACTTAAACCGATTGGATTCAGCAGAGGTATGCCTGCAAAAAGCCATTGAATATGCCAAACAACGAGGGGCTTTAGACAAAGTATGCCCCGAATATATCCTCTTCGGGCTTTTGTACCAAAAGAAACACAATTTTGAGAAATCCAACGAATACTTCCAACGTGCCATTGATTGTTTTTCCGGACAAAACCGAAGATACCTGGCCAATGCCTTGATCAATATCGGCATTAACCGGATAAAAATGCAGCAATTTGAAGAAGCCAAAGAGTATATCGAAAAAGGTATTGTCAATGCCCGAGAAGTAGGAACAAAAGAAAACGAACTTCTGGGCTACAATGCTTTGGTTGAATATTATACCCAAAAAGAACAATACCAAAAAGCATTTCGCTTGCAAGAAAAAGGCATACGCCTAAAAGACAGTATCATCAACGAAGTTGCCATACAGAGCATTCACAGTGCACGCATTGCTCATGAAACGCTTGAAATGAGTAAGAAAAACGAACAATTAATGCGAGAGAAAAATGAACAAATGAAGAAAAACAAGGTCTTTTTTTACAGACTGCTTTTCGGTACCCTGTTTTTTCTTCTTCTCTTCGCCGCACTTCTTGCCTTATTTCTCCTTTACCGTAAAAATACAAAATTGGAATTGGAAAATATGCAAACTCAATTGCGAAAAGTAACCCGTCAAGAACGAAAAAATAAAAAGCAAAAAGACGCCATTCTTGCCTTCAACTTATCCAAAAAAGAACGCGAATTACTCGAATATATCATCCGCGAAGAGATGACTTATACGCAAATTGCAGAAGAAATGCACCTCTCAATTAACACTTTGAAGACCCATACCAAGAACATTTATCGAAAACTGGACGTAAAAAAACGCATTGAAGTCATAAAAAAAATAAAAAATCAATAATCCCCGAAAATAAAGGCTTTGCATAGCGAAAATTCACCCTTTTTTCACCCCTTTTTTTTGCCTTTTTTGAAAAATCACCCCTAAAATCACCCCCTCAAAATTTGGAGGTTTCATCCCCCTTTTATACATTTGCTGGAGTTTTTTACAGGAAAAACTTAAAATCTTTAATTTATTTCATTTATCAACTTAAATTTTTATTTTTATGAAACGTTTAAAAATTTCATTAGGAATCGTTGCACTTATTATTGCAAGCGTATTCAGTTCGTGTAAAAGCGAGAAACCTATCAATGATTTGATAGTGGCGGGATTTTCCACCAATCCCGAAAAACCCGCGGTGGGTCAAGTCGTTCAGTTTACCCCCATTGCCATGGAACAAGGGCATTTCTGGGACTTCGGAGACGGAGGAACTTCCGAACTTTCTGCTCCTACGCACATTTATCAAGCCGTAGGGCAGTACAAAATCAAGCACGATGTGATTGAGGCGAACGGAAATGTAACCACCGCTTATAAGACCATTGAGGTCGTAGCTCAAGGACAAGGTGAGGATGTAGGTCCCGGCGGAGTGATAAAACACAGCGAAGATATCAAGGCTGACGAAACTTGGAGCAAAAAATTTGTACATATCGTAACTCAAGTAATTGATATTAGAAATGCTACTTTGACTATTGAGCCCGGAACTCTTGTGAAGTTTGAAGAAAGTGCCGGATTGGTCTTCGGATACAGCGAAATGCAACATTCCCGACTCGTTGCCCAAGGTACCGCGGATGCCCACATTACTTTTACCACAGCCAAAGCCCTTACTGCGGCACAACCCGGTGACTGGGATTACATTTATTTTGGAGAATATTCGGATGTTGAAAGCATCATGGAATATTGCGACATCAGCTATGGCGGGGGAGATGATAATGCCTCTGTGAGATTGAATGACAAAAGCATCACTTTTAACCACAACACGGTAACAAAATCAGCAAGCAACGGTATCAATTGTATCGGAGATGCCTTCTTTATTTCTTTTCAAGACAATGAAGTAGGAAATTGTGAAGGCAATGCGATATACATGGAAAATCCCTCTTATGTACACACCTTGAGTACTCCGGCTCCCGGAATAAGAAGTCGCATCGATAACAATTCTTTGCACGGAATTGCGGTGTATGGAAGCAAAGGTCTTTACAAAAAAGGTGATTTTACATGGCAAAACTTGGGTGCCCGTTATACTATTGAAGGAATTATGGACATTGGTTCCGTACATGGTACCAGCTTAACCATTGGAGAGGGTACGACTATTGCTTTTACGGAGGGTTCCGGGATTGCAGTGGGCTACCAAAACAATAAAACCGGGAAATTGGTTGCCAAGGGTGCTCCGGGCAAAGAAATCAAATTTATTTCCGAAACAGGTGCCTCCGGAGGCAAATGGGACTATATCTATTTCGGAAAATCAAATGCTGAGGGTTCCCTTTTGGATCATTGCATCATAGAAGATGCCGGCGGTGATAATTCTAACCCTACAGCATCTTTAATCTTGAAAGAAACACATATTACTTTGACCAATTCCACCATTAAAGGATCTGCTGCTCGAGGAATTATGGCTTCTTCAAGCGGGCTTGGAGCTTATTTTGATGCCTTTACCGGCAATACCATACAAGAATCCGTAGAAAGTTCGGTATCGATAGATGCTCGTTGGGCGCATACATTGGGTACCGGCAACACAATTGCCGATGATCTTTACGGTATAGCAGTTTTTGGCGATTTTGATCCAAAAAAAGGCGAGTTCCACTGGGTGAAACAAACTTGTCCCTATACTATTATGGATATAATGGAGGTCGGAACTGTTCAAGAATGTACCTTAATCATTGATCCGGGCAACCAAATACAATTTGCAGAAGGGGCTGGGATTTCAGTAGGGTACAAAAACAATATCGTGGGAACCCTTATTGCCCAAGGTACGGCGACCGAAAAAATAACTTTTGGTCCGGCTACTTCTACCGGATACTGGGATTATATCTATTTCGGAAAAGGAACCGGATCCGGATCCAAACTGGAATACTGTGATTTGATTAACGGAGGTGATGATAATTCTAATCCAACCGGTACTATCATTATAAAAAGGACGCAAGGCGGAGAGCCGACTTTATCCCATTGCTTGATCAAGAACAGTAAGTCAAACGGAATAGTTAAGTATAAAAACACTACCCCGAACATAAGCGATATAATCTATGATAATTGTACCGAAACAGATCTGCTCCAACTCACTTACGAATAATTGACAACTAACCCCTTTTAGATAACCTTAAACAAGAAATTAAGGACAAGCGGTAACTAGGGATTACCGCGCACACAAACGAGAGTTGTTGCCTTTGCAGCAGCTCTTGTTTTTTTTATATCAAGGGAAGATTGTTTTTCTCGGCAGAGGAGAGTCGGAGAATCTTGCTCAACCAAGCCGGCAGCAATGGAGTTCAAATATAAGCGGGAGCGGAGAGTGTTATTTTTTAAGTTCTTCTTTCAGTCTTTCTGCTTGTTCTTTGCTTAGGTTCGTAGCTTGGACAACAAGTTCTATTGAAACGCTGTTTTTTAATAAGTTTTTCGCCACTTCAATCATTGCATCTTCTCTTCCTTCTTTCCTGCCTTCCTCTCGCCCTTCCTCTCGCCCTTCTTCTCTGCCTTCTTCTTTGTATTTTATTTTCAAAGAAAAGGCTTCGCTCGCTTTTAAATGCTCTTCTCGGTCAAAAAATCGCTTATAAGTTCAAGATATACCAATTTCTGTTGTCTTCTTCAAAGCCGATATGTTCTAAATATTTCAGATGTCGCAGATCTTGCGGTATGATTTCTATTTTTTTTATCCCTTCCTCTTTAAGAGTTTTGCGTAAGATTTCATACAGAAACTTTCCGTTTTTATAATCCCTGTATCCTTCGATCACGAAGTCCATATCGATTTGCAGGGTCGTTTCATTTTCTCTGTGGGATATAAATATACCCACCGGCAACATATTACGCAGGATGGTGAAGTTGAGCAGATTGGGGGCAGGTTGATAGGTAAATCCGCTGTAAAACTTCTGTATTTGTTTGTCATAATAATTCAAAAACTCAATCATGTACGGATCGTTGCTCCCGATTTTGAGGACTTTGAAATGTTCTTTTCGTGTATAAATTTTTATCAAGAAATAGGCATCTATGCCAAGAATGACGATATTGGTAAATACAACGGGATAGACCGGAACAAGGAGCCCGTAGATGATAAAAACAGTCGCACCAAAAGTATTGAACCAACGAAATTTGAGTCCGGAAATAAAAACAAGAGACAGTGCTGTAAGTCCGGAGGCCAGATAACCTACGGCTTCTATGATTTCAGGCATTTCCATTTTTTATAAAGTATTCTGTTTCAATGTAATACAGTGGATTGTTTATTTTTAAATCTTCGAGCAAAATTAAATATAAATTTTGGTTTCTACAATTATTCGCTAATTGTGCTTTAAAATAGTCTTACTTTTTGTTAAATAAAAGAGGAATAAAGAAGGCAGAAAGTTGATACAAGAATTTTTGATTGGGACAGGTCTTGATTCCTTGAAAATTTGCAAGCATTTCCCTTACGGGAAAAGATCGATAAGATTTAATTTCCGCATTTATAATCGTAAATTTTGCCTTGAAACTTTACTTACGCAGATAAACCAAATAGTAAAGTCCCGGAATCATAAGACCGCCTGAGATGATGTTGCCCAAAGCAACCGGCAGGATATTATCAATCAAGAAACTGCCTGTGGAGACCGAAGCACCGACTGCCATACCCGTAGGAATGTAAAACATGTTGGCTACCACGTGTTCAAATCCGGAAACAATAAAAGCTACGATAGGAAAAAAGATAGTCCAAACTTTTCCGGAAACTTCAGTGGCGGCCGTTTGCATCCATACTGCACCGGCAACCAATAAGTTACAAAGAATGCCGCGTGTAAGAGCTTCGATAAAAGTCAGCCGGGTCTTCATTTCAGCCAAGTGGACGGAAACCTCTCCGGTTTTGCTGAGTACGTTTTCCGAACCGTGTTGCAGCAATCCCGTTCCGTAAATGATGGCAACCATACCCAATGCTCCAATAAAATTGCCGATAAATACAGCGATCCAATTTTTGGCAATCTTCCCGATTCCGAATTGTTTGTTGAACAAGCCTAAGGTAATTAAATTGTTACCCGTAAAAAACTCTCCGCCGGATATAACGACAAAGAGTAAGGCTATCGAAAATACGGCGCCGCCCAAAAATTTGCCGATACCTACGTCATTGACATAGGCATACATAACAATTGAGCCGAGAGCGCCCAAGGAGATGAAGATACCGCCCAAAATTCCCAAAAGGAACGTTCGATCAAAAGATTTAAAAGCTTTTGTAGTGCTTGTTTTAGCTTGAGCTTCGCTAATTTCTTTCGGAGTCAGATACATTATTGTTTTCTTATTTAGAATGATTTTAAAAAGCGCAAAAGTATAGATTTATCTTAAAAAGAAAAAAAACTGCTCTTTTTTATTAGGACAGTTTTTTATTTGATCCGGGAAATTGCTTTTAAACGCTTATTTTTCACAAGTTAACTCCTTAATGTTTAACTGTTATAAAATAATCTTTTTTATTTACTCCGGCGTTATGGGCGGTATTTTATTGTTTTTAGTATGTTGTTTTTTCTTGTCAAATATTTTTCTGTGAATACCGGTTGAAATTTTTCCAAAATTGTCATATTTACAATACTATGCATTAGCAAGAATTACAACTTTGGAATGAGTACGGGGGTATTTTTTTTGTATAACTCGTAATCTGCTTGACCTCCCCATTTTTCGTCTGAGCGTTTTTCTAAAATAGGAATTCCGCTTACTTTTGTCAGCAAGACTGTTACAAACAAAGGTGAAATCAGTGATACAAACTGCAAGCCTTTTAATACGGGAAATGCAATAATTGCAATTCCTAACCAAATAGTAATTTCGCCAAAGTAATTGGGATGCCGTGATTTGCTCCATAGACCTACATTTATAAATCTACCTTTATTTTCCGGTTTGGATCTCCACCTTGATTTTTGGAAATCCGCTATTGTTTCAAATAAAAAACCGATAATCCAAACGCCGGTGCCAATAAAACCATAAACATCAAAGGGGACTTTATTTGAACTTGTCGTTACAACAAGAGCCGCTGCAAGCGTGAATGTTATCCATAAACCTTGCAAAGTCCAAACTGACAAATAGCTTAAGAATTTCGTTTTTAGTTCATCAAATCTTCCATCTTTCCCCTCTTTGATAATTCTTGTGAATAAAAATGAACCCAGTCTTATAGCCCAAATTAAAACCAAGGTTAGAATTACAAGCGATCGAGTATCTTTTACAGGACTGAGAAGTACACTGAGAATTATAACAGATATATAACTTAAACTTCCTGTTAAATCAAAAAACTTTTCTGTTTGAAAAATAAAAGACGGAATAAAAACTAACCAATTAATTCCAAATGATAGCATAACAATAAATGCAAACAAAGGGATAGGTCCAACAAAATTAGTTGAACTGTAACTTCCTGCCAATGCAATTCCTAAGCCAAGAATACTACCCAAAAGAATTACTATAATTGCTTTTAAAGGTTTATCTTTCATAAGTTTACGACCTTATATTTGACTGTTATAAAATATCTTTTAAAATTTACTTCGGCGTGTAAAGTTTTCCGGCGTTTAATATTTACCTGCCATTTTAACTTATACAAAATTTTAGGGTAAATTATTCTATCAACCTCCACACACAATTTTGTTTTTTATCCCAAAATTCAACAATCCCTTTCTTTTTAATAATCTTCACATTATTCACTCGACTAAATTTTTGAAGGTTAAGATCAATTGTATCAGGTAAACTTGATTCAACTTCTTGGTTGAAAGGGTTTAGTCCTTCTTTATAATATGAAAAAACATCGTTACGAGTTTTAGAAACATCAAAATAACAAATCAACTCGAAGCTATTTTCATCTGCATCTATGTTCCCGGTTACCCTCAGATCATAACTCGGAGATAAATCTGTTTCAAACCCTGCACCGGCACCACACGAACATTTACAATTCCAAGCAAAACTATAGCTATCAGATGTCCAATCTTTATTAACATTTAAAATTAGTATTTCGTCATCAATATTCTTAAATCTTAATACATCACTATTCGTATATGGAAAGTATTCTACCAAGCATTGTGGGAATGCAGGACAATGTGTTTCTTTGCATCCCATTAGACTTATCAATAGTATAAAGATCATTAATACTCGCATCGTTTTATTTTTTTATAAATGTTCAAGATAAATTGTAGAGGGGTATTTTTTTATTTTTAAGCAAAACTAGGTTTATGAACACCTCTAAATTTTGCTAAGCGAACTTTACAAAGCCCGAAAAGTTTTCAATTTCACTAAATAGGATTATTTCCAATAGCAAATTCATAATTGGACTGATGTTCTATTTCACCATTCACAAATGGACTTTCAGCTTCTCACAATTCAGCGACTCTTTGCTTAAAAATTCTATAGAATCTATTTATGGCAGGACGAGAAATATCTGTTAAAAAAGTAGTCTTTTCTGCCTCGACATCGAGGCAGAAAAGACGCAAAATATCCCTTGTGTTCCACAAAAGGGTGTTATACAACCTTGCTATTCTTTACGCAAGAAAGGATACTTATAGTCTGTAGGTGCAACTAATGTTTCTTTAATGGTGCGTGCATTAGTCCAACGAATGAGGTTCAAGTAGCTTCCTGCCTTATCATTTGTACCGGATCTGCGAGCACCTCCGAAAGGTTGTTGATTGACAACTGCTCCGGTGGGTTTGTCGTTGAGGTAAAAATTCCCTGCCGAATTGCGAAGAGTGTTGTAGGCTTTCAGCAAAGCGGTTCTGTCTTTGGAGAAGATTGCCCCGGTTAAAGCATAAATAGAGGTTTTGTCGCAAATATCAAGAGTTTCTTCATAGGCTTCGTCCTCATAAACGAAGACGGTCAATACCGGTCCGAATATCTCTTCCTTCATGGTAAGAAAATGCGGATCTTTGGCTTCGATAACCGTGGGTTCAATGAAATACCCTTTTGATTTATCACCTTTTCCGCCGATAAGAATTTCAGCCTGATTGCTTTCTTCGGCTTTTTGTATATAGTCCATTATGCTGTCGAAAGCACTTTCGTCTATAACGGCATTGATGAAGTTACTAAAATCCGTTACTTCGCCCATTTGCAACTCTTTGAGGTCGGCAAGGAGATATTCTTTGACTTCTCCCCATTTGGATTTGGGAATGTAGGCACGTGAAGCGGCAGAGCATTTTTGTCCTTGGTATTCAAAGGCGCCTCGTGTCAGGGCGGTGGCTACCTGCTTCGAGCAGGCGGAGTTGTGCATAAAGACAAAGTCTTTACCGCCGGTTTCTCCTACGATTCTGGGGTAGGCTCGGTATTGGTTAATATTTTCTCCGATGGCTTTCCAAAAGTGGTTGAAGGTGGAAGTGGATCCGGTGAAGTGTACGCCGGCAAAGTGTTCGGAAGAGAAAATAACTTTACCGATGGTGGAACCTTTCCCGGGTATAAAATTGATCACGCCCGCGGGCAATCCGGCTTCTTCGTAGATTTTCATCAGGTAATAGTTGGATAAGATGGCTGTGGTGGCGGGTTTCCAAACCACGGCGTTACCCATCAAAACGGGAGACATGCTCAAATTGGATGCGATTGCCGTAAAGTTGAAAGGGGAGAGGGCAAAGACAAAGCCTTCGAGTCCTCGATATTCCATTCTGTTGATTACTCCTTCGGAGCTTTCGGGTTGTTCGCTGTATATTTTTGAAGCGTATTCTACGTTAAATCTCAGGAAGTCAATGGTTTCACAAGCGGAGTCGATTTCTGCTTGGAAGGCGTTTTTGCTTTGTCCCAACATTGTGGCGGCGTTCATTAATGAACGATATTTGGTGGCAATGAGTTCGGCAACTTTCAGGTTGATGGAGGCGCGATCTTGCCAAGGCATTTCTGACCAAGTTTTGCGGGCTTCTACGGCGGCTTCTATGGCCATTTTGACTTCTTTCTCTCCGGCTTTGTGATAGGTTGCCAATACATGTTGGTGATTGTGGGGCATTACTACGGTGCCGGTATCGCCTGTGCGCACTTCTTTGCCGGCGATAATTAAAGGAATGTCAATTTTTTGTGCTTTTAATTCTTCTAATTTGTTTTTTAGATCTTCTCTTTCTTGGCTTCCGGGGGCGTAGGATTTTACGGGTTCGTTGGAAGGTTTCGGAAATTTATAAATTGCATTGTTCATTGCTTAATTATTTTGGTTAAAAATTCACAAGCAAAGTTAAGCATATTTTTGGAAATATCAATTATGATTTATGTCATGTTTTAATTTTCCGGTGGAACAAGCGAGTATTTTTGAGGGTAGTTTTCGGGGAATATTGAATTGGAGGGCCAAGAGTAAAGAATGATATTTTGTTAAGTGTAAAAAAACATTGTTAAATTTTGAATATCAATTGGTTAGACAATCTCCAAAAGGTGTTTTGTATTTTTGCCGGCGGGTCGCTGTCATAGTCTGCGGAATAGGCAATTTTGTAGGAAAGATAGTCTGTTATTTTGAATCTTATGCTTGCTTCACCGGAGATTCTAAGGTCTTTAAAGTTTTCGAATGCCGGTTGAAAATAGAGGATAAAATCAAAGGAAAAAATGTCATTTAGAGCAAAGTCAAAGTGTGTATAGCTGTCTAATCGGATTAAGTGTTGTCGGGCTGTTGTTGTGTCTATTTTTTTTTCGTCCAAATGTTCGTATTCGTACATCAGCAGGGGGGCAAAATACCACCGGGTGCGTTTTTGATTGATTATTCTGAAGCGAGGTCCTAATCCGCTGATGATTCTTTGTTGCAACAATTTTTGTTCGTTGTATTGATATTGCCCGAAAGCTTCTATGGTTATCCATCCGGTATCTTGCAAAGTGTAGTTATACCTCAGATGTTGAAACCCGTTGTTGATAAAGGAGCCTCTGTCGATATTCAATAATTTTATGCTGTTCAGAAAAATAAAGGTGTGGGCATTCACGGCATATTGTAAATCGATATTATTTTTTAGTTCCAAAATTCGTTTGCCGGTTTCTTTAACATTAAAATCCAAACTGACAGTAGCTTGAAACCCGTCTGTTTTCTTACGTTTCTTTTCCACGTTTACAATTTGCGCAAAAGCAGAAACGGAAAGTAAAAAGATCAAACCGGTTGCTATATACTTCTTCATTTTGTTTGATATGTATTAATTATTTATAATCAGTAAGTTACATCCTCTGATGTCTGAATTGTCAAACCTTCCGGAGACTTCAAATGTACCGTCCGAAAAAGTTCGTCCCAGATCGTGGGTAGCGATAAAACTGCATGAATGCAGGTTGGCTAAGTCAATGATGTTGATACCTCCGGATTGTTTATCTCCCAAAAGCGACAAGGGATCATAAGGATCTCGTATCAGAATTTTCATCCAATTCGGGGGGTGAAACAGCCCGTTTCCCTTCGAATAGGCTTGGGACAGTAATTCGGTCATTCCGTATTCCGAATGGATATGCGAGACTCCGGAGTTTTTTCGAAGAATCTCATGTAATTCTCTTCGTATCAATTCTTTACGTCTTCCTTTCATTCCGCCGGTTTCCATCACGATGGTATGTTTTAATTGTTGAGGATATTGTTCAAAAAAATCAAGCAATGCAAAACTTACTCCAATTAAGATGGATTTAATTCCCTTATTTTCAGCGATTTGAAGTTTTTTTTGTAATTCTTCAAAATCATATAAGAAAAATCCGCCGCCTGTATTTCCGCTTTTTATGAAATCTTCCGCCATCGTTACCAGCGAGGATCCTTTTCGCTCCAAATAAGCCGGGAGAAGGGCAAAAAAGGTGTAGTCGGAAATTTTTCCGTAAAATTTTTCAAAAGAATTTCGGAACGAATGTCGGTATAAGTCGGCATCTGTGACGTAATGTCGGCTGCGACCGGAGTTACCGGTTCCGCTGCTGGAAAAAATCACTTCCGGCGATGCTTCTCCGGCGATGACTTTACGGGTTTTAAAGAACTCAACAGGCAAAAAAGGGATTTCGCGATAATTTTGCACCTGTGACGGGGATACGTTTATTTTGTCTACAAAATCTCTATATACCTCATTATTAGCATATTGATAATGAAAAATACGCAAAGAGAGATGATTAAAATCTTCCTCGGAACGAATCTCAAATATTTTCTTCGGGTGAATCAATCGGATGTTTTTTTTGCAAAGGTATAAATTTTTATTTCCGGAAAGGTGTAACATTTTGATTTGCACCTCGTCTGTAAGAGTGAATATTAATTTAAAATTATTGACCAATGAAAAATTTAATTCGATTATCGTTAGTTGTTTTGCTTATGTCTCCTTTATACGCTTGCGGAGAAGTCATCAAAGGCAGTGGAAATGTAAAAACTGAAAAGCGTATGATAAAGAAAAAATACGACAAAATTTCCGTGGAAACCGGCATTGATTTAATTTTAACACAGGAAAAGGGTAAAAAAGAAATTACCGTAGAAGCCGACGACAACCTCATTCATTTATTGAAAACGGAAGTTGTGGACGGAAAACTTCGTATTTATTTTCAGGAGAGTGTTAGGAAAGTAAAAAAGAGCAGGGTTTATGTAAGCCATGATGAAATTTCCTTACTACAAGCATCTTCCGGTGCCGATATTGAATGTGAAGACGGAATTATCGGAGAGGATTTGGAACTTTCTGCTTCAAGCGGAGCGGATATCGAGATTGGATCGCTCAAAGTTAAAAGCCTCTCTGTAACCGGCAGTAGCGGCAGCGACATGAATATTGCAAAAGTGAAGGCAGACCGAGTAAATGTTTCTGCTTCAAGCGGGGCTGATGTTGTCCTTTCGGGCAGTTGCGAATCTTCGCGTATGAGCGCAAACAGCAGCGGGGATATTGATGCTGAAAAATTGGAAGCCGGTAGTGCCTCTTTGACTGCTTCAAGTGGAGGAGATATTGTGTTGAAGGTTCGTGAAAGTTTGCGAGCTACTGCTTCAAGCGGTGCAGATATCGAGTATTTGGGCAGTCCGAAAGATGTTGATATCAATAAATCTTCGGGAGGCAGTGTGTCCAAAAAATAAACATCTCCAAGAGTAAAAGCGAAACTTTAACTTGGGTTGGGAGGAAATCTCACCCGGGAAGGGTATGAAGTCAAAATTAACTGTTTTCTACGGAAAATTCGACTTCATACCCTCCGTATTTTCGGATATTGATTACCGAATTGTCCGAAAAAATCAAATATTGCCCTTTGATTCCGATGAGTTCTTTTTCAAATTCCGGTGTTTTTTCCAAGTTGATGCTTTGCACTTTCTTCGGGTAATATTCAACCGGATATTTTATTTTTGTAACTTCATTGCTTTCAGATATAAATTCCTGATAATCAGAATGAAGTAATTCTATAACTCTGTTTTTTTCTTGCAATAAGTCAAGACTTTCTTCTTCATTATTTTGCAACATTTTTCGCCAATTGGTTTTGTCGGCGATGTGTTTTTTCAGTGACACCTCAATTTTTCCGGCGGTATGCCGGTTGGGGGTGCGGGCAAGGTACACGGCTTCCACCGCTCCTTGATCCATCCATCGAACGGGTATTTGTTGTTCTCTTGTTACTCCGACTTTTAAGCCGCTTGTGCGGGCAAGATAAACAATGTGTGGTTGCAGACAGTTCTTTTCCGCCCATTCCATATCGCGTGATTTGCCCAAATGAGCCTCGCATCGTTCCGGATGTAAGATGCATGGGGCGGTTTGTGGCAGGGAGGCAAAACAGGGATAGCAATAGCCTTGTGCAAAAGATTTTATGGTGGGGTTACCGCAGTGCATGCAGTGTATTTTTCCGGTTTGGTGCAATTGTATTTTTTTTCCTAAGAGCCTGTTCATAGGAATCAAGGTATCGGAAATTGGCAGATTGTAATGTACCAAACCTTCTTCCAAAGAAGTTTGCATTTTTTTTAAGTTGCCGGTAATTTTCATTTTTCTGATTATTTGTTTATATCCTTCATACTCAGACTAATACGTTTTCTGGAAATATCTACATCCAATACCTTTACTTGAACGTGCTGATGCAAGTGTACAACATCCGCCGGATTTTTCACGAACCGATTGGCAAGGTGTGAAATATGTACCAAGCCGTCTTGTTTGACGCCTACATCAACAAAGGCACCGAAATTGGTTATGTTGGTAACAATGCCGGGAAGCACACTTCCGATCTTTAAATCCTCGATACTGAATACTTCTTTTGAAAATTCAAAAACTTGGGCTTTTTCACGCGGATCTCTGCCGGGTTTGTCCAATTCTGCCATAATGTCGGTCAGTGTGGGCAGTCCGACATTATCATTGATATATTTTTCCGGGTCAATATTTTGACGTAAATTTTTATTTTTGATAAAAGTTTCCGTATCTACCTTATTGGCTTCTGCCATGCGATTCACAATGGAATAAGATTCCGGATGTACTGCCGTGTTATCCAGAGGGTTATCACCATTTTTGATACGTAAAAAACCGGCACATTGTTCAAAAACTTTGCTTCCCAATCCGGGAATTTTCAGTAATTCTTCTCGCGAAGAAAAAGCACCGTGTTCTTTTCTGTAATTTACGATATTTTGAGCCAGTCGAGGTCCCAATCCGGAAACGTAAGTCAGAAGTTCTTTGCCTGCCGTATTCAAATCTACGCCCACCGAGTTTACACAACTTTCTACGACCAAATCCAAACCTTTTTGCAGTTGATTCGGATTCACATCATGCTGATATTGTCCGACTCCTATGGATTTCGGATCAATTTTAACCAGTTCTGCCAAGGGGTCGGCAAGTCTGCGACCGATGGAGACAGCTCCGCGTACGGTTACATCATAATCCGGAAATTCTTCACGAGCCACCGCAGAGGCTGAATAAACAGAAGCTCCGTCTTCACTCACAACAAAGATATCAATATCTCTTTCAAAACGTACTTTTTGTTTAACGAATTGTTCGGTTTCACGGCTTGCGGTACCGTTGCCAATGGCTATGGCCTCTATTTCGTAGGTATTGGTGAGGGTGGTCAATTTTTTTGCCGATTGAAAAGTTTCCTTTCTCGGAGGATGCGGAAAGATGGTTTCGTTATGCAACAAATTTCCGAGTTCGTCCAAGCAGACAAGTTTGCAGCCTGTTTTATAGGCGGGGTCTATGGCGAGGATTCGTTTTTCACCCAAAGGAGGAGCCAGTAGTAATTGTCTTAAATTTTTGGAAAAAACATCGATGGCTTCTTTGTCTGCTTTCGCTTTGGCAAGTTTTGTGTACTCGTTTTCGATGGCAGGTAAAAGTAAACGTTGGTAGGCATCTTCCAGGGCTTGCGATACTTGCTCGGAACTGTCGGAATTGCCTTTTACATAGATACGTTTCAATTTTTGCAAGGCTTGTTCACTGTCAGGTTGCAATTTCATGCGAAGATAACCTTCTGATAATCCGCGCATTATCGCTAAAAAACGGTGAGAAGGAATGTGCTTTAAAGGTTCGGAATAAGCAAAGTAATCGGCATATTTTTCGGCCTCTTCTTTTTTATTTTTGACAACTTTGGATTCTACAATTGCATTTTTATCAAATTCCCTGCGTAAACTTTCGCGTGCCTTTTTGTCGTTGCTGATCATTTCGGCAATAATGTCTCGTGCACCTTGTAGGGCATCTTCTGCTTCGGGCACGGAGTCATTAATGTATCGTGAGACTTCTGCTTGAAGACGGGCAGGGGTTTGTTGAAAAATAAATTCTGCCAGTGGCTGCAAACCCTTTTCTTTGGCCTTCGAAGCTCGTGTCTTTTTTTTCTGTTTGTAAGGCAGGTAAAGGTCTTCCAATGCGGTTTCTTCGTAGCAATTTTCAATGGATTGGCGCAATTCCGGGGACAATTTTTCTTGTTGCTCCAAAGTTTTCAAAATAAACTCTTTGCGTTTTTCCAAGGTTACGAATGTTTCGCCTAATTCTTTAATTTGTACAATGCTGACTTCGTTTAAGCTTCCGGTTGCCTCTTTTCGATAACGACTGATGAACGGCACAGTTGCTCCTTCTTCAAAAAGTTGTAAGGTGTTGCTTACTTGCTTGCTTGTCAGAGACAATTTTTGTGCTATAATTTTGATGTATTCAGACTTCATGCTATTATTTCTATTACTAACTATATAAATCAACACACAAAGGTAACAAAATTATAAATTATGCCGATGTTTTTTCTTAAAAGTGTCATATTGTCATAAAAATTAGAGAAATATTTTTTTTACGTGTCGTTTTGTTGCTTCCTTTTTTTCCGGCACAAGGATTGTAAGGAAGACGTACCGGAGAGAGACTCACCGGTTTCTCCGAGTCAGATGTCGTGTTGGAGATATAAACGTCTGATTTTATGTATTTTAAAAACTTTATAAATTCAAGAAAATGAGAGAGTTACAACCTTTAAATGAAAATGTATTATTAGAATTGACCGAGAATAACGGCGAACAAAAAACAGCAAGCGGTATCATTATTCCCGATACAGCGAAAAGCAAAGAGAATGTGGGAAAAGTAATTGCATTGGGCAGTGAAATCGAGAAACCCGGAGTAAGTGCCGGCGATTTTGTTTTGTACAAAGAATATGCAGGAACTGAGGTAGAATTTGACAATAAAAAATACTTATTTATTCCCTATGCCGATGTTTTGGCGAAGGTCGTTAACAAATAAGTTTGCATAGCTCGCAAGTATTTTTTTAGAACCATGATTTTCTGTCGGATACTTGACTTTTGCAGTATCCGACTTTTTTTGCAAAAATAAACTTATGTCCAAAAAATATTTAATACTGTCTTTCTTGCTCTTTTCTTTTTTATGTTCAAATTGCGGACAAGCGCAAGAACAGAATACGAAGAAGAAATCGGAGGATACTACAGCCTCCGTTGTCAAGAAAAAAAAGCTTGAAGAGACCAAAAAAGCTGACACAATTACAGTAATCGGAGTGGGGGATATGATGCTTGGTACAAACTATCCCAAATCACCGAATTATTTGCCCCCCGGTAATGACTGTATGCCTCTTTTGGCAGATGTTATTGATATTTTGAAGGATGCTGACCTTACATTTGGCAACTGTGAAGGAACTTTTTCCGATAAGCCCGAATATGCTCGCAAATGTAATGATCCGCGTTGGTGCTATCGTTTCAGTATGCCCGAAAAATATGCGCAATGCTTTAAGGATGCCGGTTTTGATCTGGTCAGTATTGCTAATAATCATATGGGAGATTTGGGCTCTTTCGGAAGAAAAAATACGGTACGTGTGCTGCAAGAAACAGGTTTACATTATGCCGGTCTGATAACTTGCCCCACGGATACTTTTTCCTTAAACGGGGTAAAATATGGTTTCTGTGCCTTTGCTCCCAATGACGGAACTTGCCGAATTACAGACTACGACTTGTTGCGAAAAAGGGTACAACAGTTGAAAAAAGAGTGTCAAATTGTTATAGTGTCTTTTCATGGAGGAGCCGAAGGTCGCAAGCACGAGCATTTGACCCGGAAAACAGAGACTTTTTTGGGGCAGAACAGAGGGAATGTCTATAAATTTGCTCATACAGCCGTAGATGCCGGTGCAGATATTGTTTTTGGACACGGTCCCCACGTTACGCGTGCGGTGGAAGTCTATAAAAAGAAGTTTATCGCGTACAGTATGGGTAATTTTTGCACCTATCGAAGATTTAGCCTTGCGGGAGTCAGTGGTATTGCTCCGATTCTCAAACTATATCTGAACTCTGAGGGAGATTTTTTGCATGGAAAAATTACGGCGACTTACCAAGATAAGATGAAGGGCACAAAACTTGATCCCGCAAATCGTGTTGTTAAACGCATGCAACAACTTGTAAATCAAGATATTCCGGAGTCTGTTATACGCATTGAAGATAGCGGGGAGATTGTGTACAAGTGATTTTTCCGGAGGTTATGCCCCCAATATTTTTTTGAGTGTTTGCACTTGTTCTGACCACATTTCGAGGGTTTCACTCTCTTCGTCTTTGGGGACAAATTCCGTAATTTTCAGTGCTACATCGCCTGTCAGTTCTTGTCTGTGAATTTGAAATTCAAAAATTCGTCCCTTGTTTTCCGGATCCAACCATTCGTAACGAACGTATTCATGCTTTTTCTTCTTGAGCAATTCCGCCTTTTGTTCCGAATTTCTCCAACGAAACGTATAAATATTATCCCGGGCAATTACTTCTCGTGCAAACCATTCTTCCAAACCGGAGGGGTCCAGCAACCGGTTATAAAGTATTTTAACACCGCAATTTAAAGGAAATTCCAGTTCTATTTTTGTTAAATTTTCCATTTTTTGAGTTTTATTCGGGACAAAGTAAGAAAAAAAATAAGAAAAAGTAAAATTTATTTTTTGTTTCCAAAATAAACATTACTTTTGCACCCCGAATTGATTGGCGAGGTAGCTCAGATGGTTAGAGCGTCGGATTCATAACCCGGAGGTCACGAGTTCAATTCTCGTTCTCGCCACTTTCTTTTAAAGCACTTCTTCAGGTTCTCTGAGGTTTTCGATGATAAATTCTTGGCGTTCCGGAGTGTTTTTCCCCATGTAGAAGTCGAGCATTTTATTTACGGACTCCTCTTTATTGAGCAATACCGGGTCTAATCGGATGTCTTTTCCGATGAAGTGCTTGAACTCATCCGGTGAGATTTCTCCCAAGCCCTTGAAGCGGGTGATTTCCGGATTTTTTCCTAACTCCTTAATTGCTTTATTTTTTTCTTCTTCGGAATAGCAGTAGAAGGTTTTTTTCTTGTTGCGTACTCTGAAAAGAGGTGTTTGAAGAATAAACAAATGCCGTTGTTTAATTATTTCAGGAAAAAATTTCAGGAAAAAAGTAATCAAAAGTAGGCGTATGTGCATGCCATCGACATCGGCATCGGTGGCGATTACAATTTTGTTGTAACGCAAATCTTCAATATCTTCTTCAATGTTTAGAGCAGCTTGAATGAGGTTGAATTCTTCATTCTCGTAAACAATCTTTTTAGATTTGGCGTAAGTATTTAAAGGTTTTCCTTTAAGGCTGAATACGGCTTGGGTGTTTACGTTGCGCGATTTGGTGATGGAGCCGCTGGCAGAATCGCCCTCTGTGATGAATAGAGTCGATTCTCCGGATTTTGCATTTTTGCTGTTGTAGTGGATGCGACAATCGCGTAGTTTTTTGTTGTGCACTTTGACATTTTTGGCTCGTTTTCGTGCCAATTTTTTTATGCCGGATATTTCTTTGCGTTCTTTCTCGGCTTCTTGGATTTTTTTCAAAATTTCATCGGCAACTTCAGGATTTTTGTGCAAAAAAAGTTCCAATTCTTTGGTTACAAAATCCAGGACAAAGGTGCGTACCGTGGGACCTTCCGGACTCATATTTTTTGAACCCAATTTGGTTTTGGTTTGCGATTCGAAAACCGGCTCTTCGACCTTGATGCTTACTGCGGCTACTATTCCTGCGCGTATGTCGGAGAAATCAAGGTTTTTCTTGTAAAAGTCGCGCATGGTTTTTACAACGGCTTCTCGGAATGCCAGCAGATGGGTGCCGCCTTGTGTGGTGTGTTGTCCATTGACAAAAGTATAATATTCTTCTCCGTATTGATCGCTGTGGGTCAGAGCTATTTCAATATCTTCTCCTTTCAGGTGGATAATGGGGTAGCGTTTTTGTTCTTCGCTGATGTTGTCGTTGAGTAAGTCGGTGAGACCATTCTCGGAATAGAATGTTTTTTCGTTGAAAGTAATCGTCAATCCGGAATTGAGATAGACGTAGTTGTTCAACATTTGTTCAATGGTGTTTTCTAAATAGGTGTAATTTAGAAATAATTTCTCGTCGGGTTTGAAAAGGATTTGTGTGCCATTTTTCTCTTGGGTAGGGCTGATGGGTTTATTTTCAATTACATTTCCTTCGGAATAAGTAATTTCTTTGCATTCTTTTTCCCTGAAAGAGCGTATGACAAATTGTGTGGAAAGGGCATTTACGGCTTTGATCCCTACGCCGTTAAGACCTACTGATTTTTTGAAAACTTTGGAGTCATATTTGGCACCGGTATTCATTTTGGATGAGACATCCAAGACTTTGCTCAACGGTATTCCTCTTCCGTAGTCACGTACGGATACAACTCCTTCTTCGGAAACTGCAATTTCTATTTTTTTGCCGTATCCCATCATATATTCGTCTATGGAATTGTCAAGCACTTCTTTGAGCAAGACATAGATTCCGTCATCTTCCGATGATCCGTCTCCCAATTTTCCGATATACATTCCGGGGCGTTTTCTGATATGTTCCTGCCATTCCAGTGTTTTTATCGTATCTTCCGAATAATTTGTTGCCATTTTTTTGTTTTATGATTCAGCAGACAAAGGTAAGGAAGTTTTTTGGGCTATCAAAAATATACTTTGGGATGAGACAGTTTCTGTTTGCAGATATGCGGCGAATTTTTCGATTTTAAAGCTGCCTTCAAAATTAGCAAAATTTCGTTTACGAAGTAAGAATTGGTGAAAATAGTAATCTTCTTATTATCAGCGAATTATATCTTATTTTTTCGTTGATTTATCGGTAAGTAACCGGTTTATTTCATGATAATAGGAGGAAGATTTTATTGTGTCTGTGAAGTAAGATTGTATTTTTTTCAGTTCTTTTTTTTCGCAGATCGGATACAGGGTATGCAGCGCCATATAAGCCCCAACGAAACTTGATGGTTTTTGTTGGATATAGTCTTTAATGTACATTATTTGTTCTTTGTCCACCTCCTTAGTCATTGAGTCAAGTTCGCTTATGCGGGCGGTATCTTGATTTATTGCGGCAATTTGATGTTGTTTAAAGATGCTTTCTCTTTTGCTCTCAAAAATTCGGTTGTCTTCCAGAAATGCAACAAATTCAGCGTGTGTTTGCGATTTTGAGACTTCCAACAGAAGTTCCTTGCCTCCGTGAATAGTCATTTTTATATCGTTTAAATCCGAAAAGAACTCTACAATCATTTTTCGGTCGTCAAATAACAGGCAATACAGTTTCGGATGATGAAAAGGAATGGATTGAAATTCAAAATGACCTTTTTTAATTAAAGAAGTATCAATATTTTTAAGATTGTTGTATTGGACTTCAGAAAGTATAACCTCCTTATAATCAGAATCTTTTATAATTCCGGAGATGGAAAATTCCTTTTTTTTATTTTCGTTTATCCGGCACCCTGCTGTTAAAAGAATAATAAGGCTTATGAAGTATACTTTTTTCATCATTTTTCATAAATCAAAAAAGGGCGATGTTTTTATAAACATCGCCCGATGGTTGCGTACCTGAGGCCGGGGTCGAACCGGCACGATATTGCTATCATTGGTGTTTGAGACCAACGCGTCTACCAATTCCGCCACTCAGGCTTAACGTTTCAGAACGCAAAGGTATATGTTTTTTGTTCATTGGCAAAAAAAAAATCAATTTATGAACAAAATTTTTGTAACCATTTTCTTTTCTCCGTCTTTGTTACTGCAAAAAACGAGGTATACTCCCGTGTTTACACGCCTTCCGTTTAAGGTCCTTCCGTTCCAAGAGGCTTGTCCTCCCAGCGAGGTCGTTTCAAAAACTAAGTTCCCTGTAATATCGGTGATTTTGACGTTTACGTTTTGTTCCAATCCGGTGATGCTTATAATTCCTTCGTATCCCGGGCGTACGGGGTTGGGGTAGGCGTAGGCATTTTGAAAATTTTTATTGCCATCGGTAGCATCGGTTTTGTAAGACATAATGCCGATGTCTGTGAGAATAAATAATTCGCCTGTTTTTTTATTCAATGCAATGTCTCGTATATGGTTGCTTATCAATGGACTGTTACGTGTGTTAAAACTTTTGATTTGTTCTTTTCCTTCGGGAGAAACCAAAAAAAGTCCCGAGTTTTGGGTGGCTAACCATTTTCTGTTTGCCCCGTCAATTTCAATTTTATTTACAATATCGGTTGCCATAAGGTATTGTTCCGAGGTGTCATTAGCGTAGCTGGTCAATTGCAGGCGTTGGGCATAGAAGTTGTCATTAAAAGCATCTTGGGGATTGGGATATACGATAATCCCTTTTTCGGTTGCTATCCAAATATGTCCGGAATGATCTTCGGCTGCAGCATAGGCAGCACTGAATTTTGTCTTTCCGGTTTGCGGAAGCATCTTTTTAAATTTATCATCTTCGGATTCCAGGGGGGTGTTGTTGTCATCCAAAATGAAGATGCCTTCACCTTCTCCGAGTATAACCCATTTGTGATTATTTTCCGTAACCAATATTTGCAAGATTTCTTTGGGTTTGTTGAGTTTGCCTTTGCCGTTAAAACTTTTCCATTGGTTGTCCGGAGTTTTTACGGAAAGAGGCTTCCCTACGCCTACATTCCCGACCCAAAGGTTCCGGTTTTTATCTAAGCCGAGTGCAGAAATGCGTATTTGTCCGTATTCCCAACCGGGCAAGGCTTGCAGACTGCTGTTAGTTTGTTTGAAATGATCACTCCATTGGTTTTCGGTATATTCAAAGAGACCGTATCCCCAGGAGCCTACGTATATTTTTTTTGTTTGCGGGTCTGCTGCAAGGGAGTACAGGTTTACGGCGGTATCTCTCGAAATGGAGATGTGCTTCCATTGCTCTTTTTCAAAAAGGGAGTAAACGGGTGATTGCCAAGCATCACTTTTGATATTTCCGTTAGTTATAATAATTTGACCGTTAGTATATTGTATTTTTGCAGTTGCATTATTGCAGGGCCCTTGGGGCATAACGGATTGTGAGTTTCCGTCATGTTCAAGAACCAGTCCGAGAAGGTCATCGCCTATGCAACAGTTGCCGTTCTCGTCGGTAATGGCATATTTCATGTGAGCTTTCACCGGTGTTTCGGAATAGGAAAATTTGTATTTTCGCAATTCTTTTTTTATGTTGAAATTTTCGTCTCGAATTTGCAAATAGTGTTTGTAACAGATTGTTAAATAATTTTCGGAGCTATGGAGTGATTCCAAGTGATCTTCATCTATATTTAGTTCTTCCCAAGTATTCTCTTTTCTTACCCAAAGGTGTTCTTTGTTTTCGGAATCTTTTCTGTTGATAATCAGAAAATTAGATATCTTCCCCAGCTGTTTAACTGCTTGGTTATTATTGGGCAAGTTTTCTTCCGGATTCCAATTTTGAAAATTGGAAAGTTCCCCACTTGCTAAAGGGGCATAGAGCAGTCCCTCTTCGGTGGCGGCATAAATATGGGTGTCATCAAAAGCGATATGATTTACTTTTAAGTAGGAAGAATTTTGTCCGATGAAAAAAGTTTCTCCAAATTCAAAGGATTCAAGATCCAGAGTTATAATACCGAAGTCTGCGGCAAGGTAGGCGATTTTTTCGCGGCATACAATTCCGTTGATGCGTTTGCTTCCGCTGAACATTTTTCGTTCCAAATCCGGAATATTAAGAATCGTATTGCCCGATAGAATATCAATATCCGAGTTGGTGTATACGATGATCAGGTTTTGACTTATTTTGTCATAGGCTATGGTTTGTATCCCTGCGCCTGTTAATCCGTTTGCTTTTGAGAGTTTTTCGACGCTTCCGTCTCGTTTATCGTAGGAGAATAATGCCAATTCCGAGGCAGCGTATATTTTATTTTTCCCCTCTGCTACACAATGTACACTTGCATAGCAAAAGTGGTCACGCCAACTACCAACCGGAATTTGTGATTGACCAACGGAACATATTCCAAAGATTAGTATGAAAAAAGAAAAAAGATATTTCATTTGTTTACATTCATTCTGAAAGCTCATACAACGTTTTTCCGGGCTTTTCTATTGTTCTGCTACTCTTTAAGTTCAAATCAATTTACTCATTATAACCTGTTTCGTTGAGATTATATATCAAAATATTTCATAAAATAGATTATCTTTGCGCTCGTATTAAAAATAACAGCAAATTTTGTAGTGAAAATAAAAGATTTTTAGAATGAACATGAAGTTTAAAATATCAGTAATCGGATTAGGATACGTGGGACTTCCATTAACTCTGGAGTTCGCAAAAAAAGGTTCTGTAATCGGTTTTGATATAAACCAAAGCAGAGTGGAAATGATGAAACGAAAGGAAGACCCAAGTAGAGAGTTAGAAAGCGAAGATTTCGATAATTGTGATATTTTATTCACAGCAAACCCGAGTGATTTGAGAAACGCTAATTTTCATATAGTTGCAGTTCCTACCCCGATCAATGAATATAATCAACCCGACTTAAAACCTCTTTTGGGAGCATGTAATACTGTAGGAAGTATACTAAAAAAAGGAGACTACGTTGTTTTTGAATCAACCGTTTATC